>FWWL01000192.1_pt1 | contig 55463 bp, 40 predicted proteins | sample 2228331 | NCBI WGS metagenome assembly FWWL01 (sample SAMEA103939775, study PRJEB20133) | metagenome | reverse complement strand
TAACGAAAACAGTTCAGCTGAACCCGTGGAAAATGTTAAAATCGAAGCGATCGAAAAAGTATTATTTTGAAGACTGTTTTTTCAGGAGGGCGCGATGAAAAGCATTCATAATCGTTCGGCTTTTTTCAGCATGAAGTTCAGAACTGCTTTCTGGCTTATTTTTATTCTTCTTGCGCTGACGACTGGCGCGGGATGGCTTCTGGCTCAGGGAAAGCCGACCCAGCCAAAGGCCAGTTTGCCCCCGGAGCTTGATGCTCTGGTGGCGCGGGTGATGAAGACCTTCGAAGTTCCCGGGCTCAGTCTGGCCATCGTCAAGGACGGGCAGGTGCTCCTGGCTAAAGGTTACGGGGTGAAAAAGCTCGGTCAGCCTGACCCGGTCGATTCCCGCACGCTCTTCGGCATAGCTTCAAACAGCAAGGTTTTTACCGCTATGGCCCTGGGCATGATGGTGGATGAGGAAAAAATTCGCTGGGACGCCCCGGTTATTGATTATCTTCCAGAATTCCAGATGTATGACCCGCTGGTCAGCCGGGAAATTACCGTGCGCGACCTTCTCTGTCACCGCTGCGGGCTGGGACTCGGCGCTGGAGACCTGATGCTCTGGCCGGCATCAGATTTGAACAGAAAAGAAATACTCAGGCGGGTAAGATACATAAGACCGGCCAGTTCCTTCCGTTCGCGTTACGCTTACAACAACATTATGTTCGTGGTGGCCGGTGAGCTTCTCGAAAGGGTCAGCGGTCAGAGATGGGAGGATTTCGTTTTCGAAAGGATTATGAAAAAAGTCGGGATGGATTCAAGTAACACTTCCTGCGCGATGGTGGCGAAGGCTGAGAATGTGGCCTGGCCGCACGTTCCGCTCGAAGGGAAAGTCGTTCCGGTGAAAACCCTTTATCTGACAGAAAATGTCAATCCGGCCGGTGGAATCAATTCCTGCGCTGAGGATATGGCTAAATGGATGCTTGTACTTCTGAATAACGGGAAATTACCTGACGGCACCCGGCTGGTTTCTGAACGGGTGATGAATGAAATTACGAGTATAGCCACGCCGATTCCGGTGTCGAAGCCGGCGGAGGAGCTGGCTCCGGCCGCCATGAATTTTAACGGCTACGGTCTCGGGTTGAGAATAAGGGATTATCGTAAGTATAAAGTTCTCACCCACACCGGCGGACTGGAAGGCTATGTTTCACAGGTCTGGTTGATGCCGGAGGTCGGACTGGGAGTGACGGTTTTGACCAATCAGGAATCGAGCGCCGCCTTTGCTGCTCTAACTTACCAGATTGTGGATTATTACCTTAAAGCGCCAAAATATGACTGGGTGGAAGCTTACCACAAATTCAACGAAAGGAACGCCCGGAGGTTGAAGGAAGAAATTGAAGGAATCTATGCCAGCCGGAAAAAGGAGACCAGACCGTCTCTTCCGCTTCAGGATTATGCCGGGATTTACCGGGATGACTGGTACGGCGAGGTGGAAATCAAGGAAGAGAACGGACGGCTGACGATGAGATTCAAACACAGCCCGGAACTTTACGGGGAGCTCGAATACTGGCATTACGACACCTTTGTCGCTCGCTGGTTTGACCGGGAGCTCAGGGCGGATGCATTTGTCACTTTCCATCTTGACCATCAGGGAAAGATCAGAGAGGTAAGGATGCTGCCGTTCTCCTCCGACGTGGACTTCAGCTACGATTTCCAGGACCTGTTGCTGAAACCCGTGCCGCAAGAAAAAAAATAGCCATAGAGAATAACAACAGGATTTCCTGATAAAAGAATAAAGAGGCGGTAGTAAAAAATATTCAGGCGATGGATAACCTGAAGAGTGTGGATATTTTGCCGGAAATATTGAAAATAGGTTGAATTTCTTTCTTCCGGTCAGGGCGACGGTGGATGGAGAATATCAGGGCGAATAGGACCTGAGGAAATTTATTGTTTTCAAGCATTCAGTCTTTATAAAAATGCAGGTGACTGTCAGGGGAGGTGGAAAGATGAAAAATTTAAGAAACGCGAAATTGCCGGTTATTCTGGCCGTTCTGATTATTTTATTTTCCGTCAGGGTTACTGGAACGGAAGAACGGCAACAGGCTGCCGGGCAAAAGACCATTCAGCTACCCCCGCCACGGTTAGAAGGACCGATTTCAGTCGAGAAAGCTCTCAGTCAGAGGCAATCAGTCCGCTCTTACTTAAAACAACCTCTTACGCTGCAGGAAGTTTCCCAGTTGATCTGGGCGGCGCAGGGAATAACTAGGAAGACGGAAAGATTGCCCGGGATGTGGAATCCGAAGTATGAGTGGCAGGGCGGATACAGGACAGCTCCCTCTGCCGGCGCGCTTTATCCTCTCGAGCTCTATCTGGTGGCCGGAAACGTCGACCTGCTGGAAAAAGGGGTTTATAAGTATCTGCCGAAAACTCATTCTTTGATTAAGGTGATCGACGGCGACCGGAGAACAGAAATTTTCAACTCTGCGCTGCGTCAGCCGTCCATTCAGGAAGCGGCCGCGCTCATCGTCCTTACCGCTGTCTACGAACGCACTTCTTACAAATACGGCGAGAGGGCTCCGAGATACGTTCATATGGAGGCTGGAGCGGTGGCTGAAAATGTTTACCTCCAGGGGATCAGTCTCGGAATCGGCACGGTTCTGATCGGAGCTTTCCAGGATGAGGATTTAAAAAAGGTTCTGAATTTGCCGGCCGATGAAAGCCCGCTGATCATTCTGCCGCTCGGGAAAATCGAAAAGAAATAAGCAGATAAATCGTGGTGCGGCCAGTTTCTGCGGCGCTTCTATATCAGAAGACTCTCTTTTTAAGAGAAAATCACTGTGGAGCTCTGAACATATCGAGCCAGGGCAGGCTGTAGGTGAAGGCCACATAAAGAAAAGCTGAAGAAACCAGCAGAAATATTATTACCGCCTTAAAGCAGAATTCAAGTTTCTGTTCTTCTAAATGGCCTTCGAGCAGGGCGCCGGCCAGACCAGAGAAATATGTAACCAGTATCGCCCAGATAAGCTCGAGCGGGGCGTTTTTGAGCTTTCCGGCTGTGGCCGGAAGGAGAAAGTATACGATAAAAATTATCCACGGAACGAAAACAGCAGAGAGAAATCTTGGATACCAGAAGCTCTCGACACTTTTCTTTTTCTTCTTAAAAAATGGATACTCCACCAGACTGGCCAGCAGATATGCCCAGAAAGCCATCTTCAGATGCTGGAAAACCGACTCGTCCACACCGGCAAAAGGTCTTAGAAAAGACCAGCCGGTGAAATCGAGGGAAAAGTGAAGAATAGAAAACAAAATCAGGTAAATAAAAGCCTTGGCTAAGATACTCAAGGTCTACCTCCTCAGAAATGGTGTTTGTACCATTTACATGAACCATATATTGAACATTATAGCCTGATTTCGTACTATCCGGCAGTTTATCGCTGGTCGAGATTTGGATAAAACGAAAGCTTTAAGTTACCCGAACTGATTGCTGACCGGAACAGAGGAAGACCACTGGGGAAACCAGACCCAATCCGACTGGAGAGAATATGATAAATCAGACTTTAAGCTCTCTATAAATCCTGGAAAATTAAAAAGCGGCTAAATTCTCCGCCTGATTTATTACAGTTGCCCATTCTGGTATAATTTCCACGAAAAAAAATGATAGTACGAAAAGCGACCGAACAGGATATGCCTTACGTGGTCAGGATAGCCTGGCGCCTGGCTCTTGATTACCCTGGTCTGGAAAAAGATACCTTCTATGTGGCTGAGGAGAGGGGAAAGATAGTCGGCATTCTCGGGCTAAAAAATTTCTTCGAATTCTATGAGCTGGTGGCCGTGGGTGTTCTTGAAGAGTACAGGGAAATGGGCATCGGGAAGAAACTGGTCACAGAAGCTCTGAAGGAAGCGGCTGGCAAGCCAGTCTATCTTCTGACGACCGTGCCTTCTTTCTATGAAAAGCTCGGCTTCGAAAAAGTGCAGGAAATTCCGCCGGCTCTGAAGAAAGATTCCGCCTGGTGTGCCGGATGTGACCGGAGCCGGTGCGTGGCCATGGTCAGGAAAGGCTGAAAATTGCTTCAGTTGATAATCAGCCAGGTTTTAGCTGAAACGTCCGGTTCAGGTGCGAGCGGAAAGGTTCTGAAGGCAGAGGGGAAAGTTTCTCACGGTTACTTACAGCTAACAGGATGAAAATCAAATTCAAGCGGAAAAGAAAATGATTCCTGAATTTCCTGAACTAAAATCGGTGGAGTTGAGCGACCGGGAAGATGTGAATCGCTATCTGGAGGCTTATCCTCCCGATATTTGTGAGCTTACCTTTGCCAACATCTTTATCTGGAGACACTGGGAGAAACCGCAAATTACAAAAATAAACGACAACCTGTGTGTGCTGTGCACGCCGCCTGACGAACCTCCGTATTTTCTCGAACCGGTCGGGGAGAACCGGCTAAGAGAGACGGTGGAAACCTGCCTTTCTATCGTCCCCCGCCTTTCGAGAGTATCCGAAAGGTTTGTTTCAAGGCTGGGGCCCGGATTTTCTGTCCGTGAAGACCGCGACAATTTTGATTATGTCTATCTTACGGAAGAACTTGCTTCTCTTCGGGGAAAAAAGTTTGACGGCAAAAGAAATCTGATAAAGAAATTTGAAAAAAATTACCGGGCTGAGGTAAGGCCGCTTGCCGAAACACACGTCGCGGGATGTCTCGAGCTTCTCCGCCGATGGGAAGCAAGCAGCCCTGAGGAAAACAGGGAGGCTGACGAAAAAACGCTGGCGGCTTCTACGGCTATCAGGGAAGCCCTGGTAAATCTCTCATCTCTTGAACTTCAGGGGATAGCGGTGTTTATTGACGGCAGGGTTGAAGGGTTCTGTCTGGGGGAGAAGTTGAATCCGGAGACAGCTGTGGTCCATGTGGAACTGGCCAGCCGTCAGGTGGCCGGGCTTAATCAATTCTTGAACCGGGAATCTGCCAGAACCGTCTGGAAAGAATTTAAGTATATTAACCGGGAACAGGATGCCGGGCTTCCCGGTCTGCGCAAATCGAAACTTTCCTACCATCCCCACAGGTTTGTTAAAAAGTATGATCTTTTCCGCGGCTGAACGGATTTTATCGGCCGACTTACTTCAGGGACCGCTTTAAGATGTTTCCGGACCTGCAGGTCGCAGGTTAAAAGACCGGCACGGTTTTATTCTCCGTCAGCGATTTAAGAGCGTGAAAATTGTTTGTTTGAGAGCTTTTTTTCTCCGGGCTATATCGTATATAATAGGCTCTCTTAAGCGGAACCAGGAAAGGATTCCCGAAGGCCGGATGGCTGTCTGGTTCATAATTAATTCTAATTTCATCAGGAGGTCTTGATGTCCTGGAGAATTCTCGTCATCAACCCGGGTTCAACTTCAACCAAAATTGCCGTTTTTGACGACGAAACAGAAATTTTCAAGGTGAACATTTCGCATCCGCTGGAGGAGATTCAGAAATATTCCCGGATCATCGAGCAGTTCAGTTTCAGAAAAGAAGTGATCATGAAAGAACTGGAAAGGGCCGGGATATCCAGGGAATCGCTGAAAGCGGTGGTAGGGCGCGGCGGTCTTCTGAGACCGATTCCCGGCGGGACCTATCTCATCACAGAGAAGATGCTCGAGGACCTGAAAGCTGAAGTGCAGGGAGAGCATGCTTCCAATCTTGGAGCGATGATTGCCCATACGATCGCCAGCGAGCTTAACATTCCCGCCTACATCGTCGACCCGGTGGTCGTGGATGAAATGGAAGAAATTGCCCGGATCACCGGACTGCCGATGATTCGCCGGAGGAGTATCCTCCATGCTCTCAATCAGAAAAAAGTCGCTCGCCAGGCCGCCCATGACCTCGGCAAACCTTATGATGAGCTCAACCTGATCGTCGTGCACCTGGGTGGCGGCATCAGCGTGGGCGCCCATAAGAAGGGCAGGGTGGTCGACGTGAACAACGCTCTGAACGGGGATGGCCCTTTTGCTCCGGAAAGAGCGGGCAGTCTGCCGGCAGCTGATCTGGTAGCCCTCTGCTTCTCCGGTCAGTATACTCAGGCTGAAATAAAGAAGCTTCTGGCGGGAAAGGGAGGCATCGTGGCCCATCTCGGCACGAACGACATGAGGGTGGTTGAGGAGAGGATTAAAAACGGCGACCAGAAAGCCGCTCTCATCCTGGAAGCTATGGCCTACAACGTGGCCAAATGGATAGGAGCCATGGCCACGGTTTTCGAGGGACAGGTGGATGCTATCGTTCTCACCGGTGGACTGGCCTATTACCAGGATTTTGTCGAGATGATAAAGAATAGATGTTCGTTTATCGCCCCGGTAAAGGTTTATCCGGGCGAGGATGAAATGAGAGCTCTGCTCGAAGGGGCTCTCAGAGTTTTGAGAGGCGAGGAAAAAGCTAAAATTTATGAAAACGAGATCAGGGAGGAAAAGCAATGATCAGAAAACTTGATGATATCATTACCGCGGTCAAGGGCTTGCCGAAGAGAAAACTGGTGGTGGCCTGCGGCGAAGATCCTCATACGATTGAAGCTGTTGCCCGGGCAAAGAAAGAAGGCCTGGTTGAGGTGGTTATGGTCGGCAATAAAAAGAAGATAGAAGAGGTGGCGGCCAGATACGGAGTTGACCCTTCAATTTTTTCGATAGTTGATATTGAAGACAACAGGGCTGCGTTGAAGCAGGCTGTCAGACTGGTCCGGGAAGGCCAGGGCGATATTCTGATGAAGGGTCTGGTGGGCACCCCTGATTATATGAAGGCGATCCTCGACAAGGAAAACGGGCTGGTTCCGCCGAACGGTCTCCTTTCTCACGTGACCGTGTTGGAAATTCCTGCCTATCCGAAGCTGCTGGTTGTTTCAGACGTGGCTGTTCTGGTGCTTCCCGACCTGGAGCAAAAGATAAAAATTCTCGGTTATGCTATTGAAGTGGCTCAGGCGTTGGGGATTGAGAATCCTTATGCTTACATCATAAGCTCAGTGGAAACAGTTAGTCAGAAAGTTCCTTCCACCGTCGATGCGGCCATCATCAAGGTGATGGCTGAACGCGGCCAGATCAAGGGAGCTAAGGTCGAAGGTCCGGCTGCGCTGGATCTGGCGCTGTCGAAAGAGAGCGCGGCCATAAAGGGATTCAAGGGAGAAGGGGCCGGCGAGGCGGATATTCTGATTTTCCCGAACCTGGAAACCGGAAACGTGTTCTACAAAGCCTGCACAATCCTGGCCGGGGCGAAGCTGGCTGGAATCGTGGCCGGAACAACCGCTCCCTGTGTTCTGACTTCGCGCGGCGACAGCGAAGAATCAAAATTCTATGCGATCGGACTGGCCGCTCTGGTCTCGGCCAGACGAAGTGGCCAGCTGTAAAAATATCATTTGCTTAAAATCTGAGAAATCTCGCAGTAAGCGATCTGCAAAAAAGAGAGATATTCTCTTCTTTCTTGAAATTGCAAATTAATTAGTGCAGGCAAAAAAAAAGGGCTTGCCCGGAGCAAGCCCTTTTTAATTTTTCTGGTTTCTCAGGCCATCAGGCTGCAGATCGCGGCCACGTTGACCATGTCGTCGGCCGAGCAACCGCGACTGAGGTCGCAGTAAGGTTTCTGCAAGCCCTGAACGATCGGTCCGATGGCTTCGGCTCCGGCCAGCCTTTCAACCAGCTTGTAACCGATGTTCCCGGCGTCGAGGTCCGGGAAAATCAGCACATTGGCTCTGCCGGCAACAGGAGAGCCCTTGCACTTCCTTTCGCCCACAGCCGGAACCAGAGCAGCGTCGGCCTGCATCTCGCCGTCGATCAGCAGGTCGGGTGCTTTTTCTCTGGCGATTTTAGTGGCGCTTATGACCTTATCCACGTGCTCATGAGTGGCTGAACCCTTCGTCGAGAAGCTAAGCATGGCCACGCGGGGTTCGAGACCGGTCACTGCCTGGAAGTTTCTGGCGGAACTGATCGCAATGTCAGCCAGCTGAGCGTCGGTCGGGTTCGGAACGACCGCGCAGTCAGCAAAGCACAGCAGCTTGTCGGGGAATACCATTATGAAATAACTGGATACAGTCTGGATGCCGGGAGCTGTGCCGACAGTGTAAAGGGCAGCCCGGATGACATCGCCGGTTGAGGAGATATTCCCGCCAACCACCGCGCCGACTTTATCTTTGGCCAGCATACAACCGGCGAAATAAAGAGGATTCTTCACCAGCTCGACAGCCTGCTCCATGGTCAATCCCTTGGCTTTTCTTCTTTCGTAAACGTGGCTGGCGAATTCTTCCTTCCAGGGCGAAGTCAGAGGGTCTATGATTTCAAGGTCATCGACCCGGACATTATTTTCGTCAGCGATTTTCTTGATATTATCCGGATTTCCGACCAGAACCGGCACGCCAATCTTTTCTTCGATGATCGTCCGGGAAGCCTTCAGGGTTCTGATATCCTCGGCATCCGGAAAGGCAATTTTCAGATACTTTCTGGCTGCCTTTTCTCTTATTTCCTTCACAAAATTGCTTCCGCTCATTAAGGTCCTCCTGATTGAAAGTTTATTTTTACCACAGACGTGGCACGTCTCTTACCACTCTGACGGTGTCGCGGGCCAGCAGCAGCTCTTCATTGGTGGGTATCACGTAAATCGCCACCCGGCTGCTCTCCTTCGAAATCTTCATGCATTTGCCGCGAACCGCCTGCTGGTTGAGTTCGTCGTCGATTTCAATGCCCAGGTTTTCCAGCCCCTCGCAGATCATTTTGCGGATGAGGACGCTGTTCTCGCCGATGCCGGCGGTGAAGATGATGGCGTCGGCGCCGTTCATTTCGGCCAGGTAGGCACCTATGTATTTTTTCACCCGCAGGGCAAACATTTTGAGGGCCAGCTGCGCCCGGTGGTTGCCTTCAGCGGCCGCTTTTTCGATGTCGCGCAGGTCGTTGCTGATTCCGGAAATTCCCAGCATGCCGCTTTTCTTGTTCAGGATGTTGAAGATTTCAGCCACGCTGCCGATCCCCTTGTTGTAGAGGTATTCCACAATGGCCGGGTCAATGTCGCCCGAGCGGGTGCCCATGATCAATCCCTCGAGAGGCGTCATGCCCATCGTGGTGTTGATCGACTGACCGTTCTTGATGGCGCAGGCGGAGCAGCCGTTACCCAGATGCAGCGTGATGACGTTCACTTCTTCCCTGGGTTTGCCCACGAGCTTGCGGTAACGGTAGGCAACATACCGATGAGAGGTGCCGTGGAAGCCGTAGCGGCGGATGCGATATTTTTCGTAGAGCTCCATGGGAATGGCATACATGTAGGCTTCCTCGGGCATCGTCAGATGGAAGGCGGTGTCAAAAACCGCTACCTGGGGAATCTTATCTCCAAAAATTTCGTAACAGGCGTAGATGCCCTTGAGGTTGGCCGGATTGTGCAGCGGAGCGAGGTCAGCGCATTCTTCAATCTGCGCCAGCACTTCCTTGTCGATTTTTACCGATTTGGCGAATTTCTCTCCGCCGTGGACCACCCGGTGGCCGATGGCGTGGATGTCGTCCCAGCTGTGAATCCCCTGAATTTTGGTGTTCGGATCTTCCATCCACTTTTTAATCCTGAGAATGGCTTCGCGGTGGTCGTGGATGGGTTCGATGGTCTTGATCGGTTCCTGTCCTTCAGCTTCCAGGTTGACGATCGCGTCGTCCTTGCCGATCCTTTCAATCAAACCCTTGGCCACGCGGCGGTCGGTGTCATTTTCGAACATTTCGAGGTCGGTGTTGATGATCTGAAATTTGACGGAAGAGCTTCCGCAGTTTAAGACAAATACGTTCATTTTTAATTCCACTCCTTTTGAGAAATTAAGGATGATTAATATACCAGAATAACCTTAATAATTTCAACGATTTCAGACAATTTTTTCTTCAGAGAACGAAGAATTTTCGCTGCTCGGGGACATGGATTTTAAGGTTGACCGCCGGATGAGCGCAATCAGCAAAAAGCCGGGCTGTTCTGGCCGCATGCAAATCGAGGCAGAAGACTGACTCCAGATACCCTCGTCTCTGCCGGATGCTGGTTTTTTTTCTCCAGCGATGCCTATCAGTCAGGACGGCCGATAGCCCCGGATAGACCCGCGCCGGCAGCTTTCCTGCGCTCAGCAGCCTGAAAAATTTTTTACCGCGGTTAAGTTAATCTTTCTTTTCTTCGGTTCCACTCTCAGCCGGTTTGAAGTACCTGGAAACATCCCTTTTTCCACGTTCGAGGTAGGGAACTCCCTTCTGCATCCACTCCGGCCGAGGCGCTCCCTTTAAATAATGGTCAAAGAATTCGTCCAGATGAATTGTCCAGTATTTCTGGTTTTCTCTCTGGCGAAGACCGTGTTTCTCCCCGTTGAAGTTGAACATCCAGGCTTCCTTGCCGAGGCGCCTCAGAGCGGTGAAAAATTCGATTCCCTGGTACCAGGGCACGGCGTCGTCCTCGTCGTTGTGAATGGTCAGGTAAGGTGTCTGAACCCGGTCGACCCAGAAGATCGGAGAGTTTTCGATGAACTGCAGCGCTTTCTCCCAGGGAGGTCCGCCGATCCGGCTCTGGGTTTTCTCATACTGAAAGGCGCGCGACATTCCGGTCCCCCAGCGAATCCCGCCGTAGGCGCTGATCATGTTGCTGACGGCCGCCCCGGCCTCGCAGGCGGCGAAGATGTTCGTCCGGGTGATCAGGTAGGTGATCTGATAGCCTCCCCAGCTGTGACCCTGGATGCCGATTCTTTTCGGGTCGATGAATCCCATCCTGATAACGGTCTCCACTGCCGGGACCACGCATTTGAGCGCGCTCAAACCCGGATAGCCCGTTTCGTAGACGATATCGGGCATCAGAATCACATAGCCATTGGAAACATAGCGGGTGAAGTTAATGCTGGTTCCAGGGGCGGGAGGATAGTAACGGTGAAGCTGGTTGCTGAGTTTTTCATAAATGTAAACCATCAGCGGATATTTTTTCGCGGGGTCAAAGTCTTCAGGTTTGATCAGCACCGCCTGAAGTTCTTTTCCGTCAGCGTTGATGTAGGTGATGAGCTCCGCCTTTCCCCAGAGATAGTTTGCCTGCTGGGGATTGGCCTGGCTCACTTTCTTCAGGTCGGAGAAATCAGGGCCGCTGACCCAGAGGTCGGGAAATTCTTCAAACGTCTGGATGGTAAAGACATATTTCTCAGCTTTTTTTGCCTTCTGCAGGCTGCCGAGCATCTTTTCCAGATAGAGCAGTTTTTCCGGTTTCTTTCCAGAAGCCGGGTCGAGCCGGAAAAATCCGGTGGCTTTCGTCAGCTCATTCGTGGCCAGCAAAATCATCGGTTTTTTCGGCGATATAGCCTTTTCTTCGGGATCGAGCCTCTGATACCTGAAAGTCAACCGATTTTCGCGGCCATAACTTCCGGTCAGAACTCTGGCTGAAGAACCGTCGGGTTTAATTTCCCACAGGTCGTATCTGTCGTAAATCAGGACTGAAGCGTCATTTTCGGTCCAGCCGGCCAGACCGTAAGCAGGCGGTTCGTTCGGAGTATCCCATTCTTCCCGGAAGAAATTCACCCGCAGTTTTGAGGTCAGGTCAAACTTCCGGCCGTCGGCCAGTCGGTAGCTGTACCAGGCTCTCGGTCCGTCATCGTAGAACAACAGATAATTGCCGTCAGGGGAGAAGGTGACATTGGCCGGGAATTTCTCCAGAATTTTTGTCCTCTTTCCGGAGTTTACCTCAACCAGGTAATAGTCGGCGTATTCCCGGTCCCACGATATTAACTGACGGTAAGGGAGGCGGTTAATCCCGAGAGCTTTATGTCCGTCGTCAGAAAGTCTTATTTCTGGCAGATCTTCCGCCCCGAGGAGAACGATTTTGCGGTCTTTCGCGTTCAGGTGGCAGACGGCCAGATAATTCCTTTTCTTTTCCTCCTCGGCCCTGACTTTCTGCATCGGTTGGAGTTCAGGGTCGGTCCAGCTCCAGATGTCAACTTTTATTGGTTCAGGTGCGTCTTCAGGAGTGGGTTCGGGTGTTCGGGCGTAACCGAAAAACAGCAATGTTCCGTCGCGGGAAAAGGAAGGCTCCCGGTTTTCGCTCGGACTGAAACCGGCTGGAATGGGCAGACGTCCGGGTCCGGCTATTTCTATGGCGGCGTTCATCCTCTCCTGCCAGAGGTAGACTTTGTAAGGAGAAACTTTTTCCCGATAAGAGTCGCGGTCGCTGAGAAAAGCCAGTTTGCTTCCCTTTTCGTCGAAGGTCAGCTTAACGTAGTGGCCTTCTCCCTTCAACAGGGTGAGAATCTGACCTGAATCTGGTTCGATGATAAAAGCGCCGTCATTTTCAGGGATTTTGGAAGAAACGGCATATGCCAGGTAGCGTCCGTTTTTTGACCAGACGTATTCGGAAACTTCCTGAACGGAAATAGTTTTCCCGGTTTCAAGATTTCGGATGACCAGCTCGGTGCCCGGTTCTTTTTTCTTTTCGGGCTTCTTCTCTTCCTTTTTTGCTTCTCCGGCTTTTGACTCAAGCTCTTTCTTTTCTGCGGTTCTGGCTTCCTCAGCCTTTCTGGTTTCTTCTTTCTTTTCCGCTTCATTCTTTTCTTTTTCCCGGGGCAGCGGAGGTTCGAGCAGATAAGCCACGAATTTTCCGGATTCTTCAGCCAGTTTGAAGTTCTTTACGCGGTCAACAGTTATCTGTTCTCCGGTTTCAAGATTGATAATACCCAGACCGTTCTTTGGCTGCTCTTCGGGTTTTTTCTTTTCTTTCCTGGCACGGTCCACTTCGGCTTTCGGCGGGACGATGGTGTAAATCACAAACCGGTCGTCTGCGGTAAAAACAGCATTCTGGCCGCGGGGATAACGCTTTTCCTGCCCTGTCGTCAGGTTGAGCAGAACCAGTTCCGGATCTCCTTCTCCTGGAACCAGAGAATACACCAGATAGCGACCGTCCGAGCTGATTCTTGTTCCCTGGATTGATTTCCAGCTGTCGTAAACATCATAGCCGATAGGTTTTTTCGCCGTCTGAGCCAGCGATGAAAGAGAAAAGCACAGAAGTAAAGCAATTATCAGGACGGTTAATTTTTTTGACGTCCGGCTGATCGACATGAAGGCCTCCTTCAAAAAATCAGATATATGTTATTAACCGGATTTCCGTTTGCAGGTCAACCTTATTTTTGAAGAGATACCGCTCAACCGCGATTTGCACATTATTCTTAAAAATTTATCACTGAACCGGCAGATAAGCCTGTCCTGTCTTTCCAGCAGTTAAGGTAACTCAAAGGTCATCCTGTGAAATAGAGGTAAGCTGCTACGATAGCCAGCACCACTATCACCGAGGCAACCACATCCCAGGTGTTCCAGCTGGCGCGGGTGGCTCTTCTCTGTTCTTCTGTGACCGTTCCGAAGGTCAGTCCGATGATTCGTTCTTCTGCTGGCTTCTCGGTAGCGTAACTAACGGCATACATTACTCCCATGGAAATCAGGAAGATGAGCAGGCTGTAGTACTGGAAATAAATGTTGTTGATGATCCAGAGAAAGGAACCTTCCGTGTACTTGAAGCCCGGGATCAGTTTAACCGGTGTGTCAACGGCCAGCCGGAAGAGTCCGAGCACAAAGCCGGTGGAAAGCGCGGCCAGACATCCCTTAGCATTCAGACGTTTGTTAAGTATGCCGGCAAAGAAAACCACGAATATCGGCGGGGCCAGATAAGCCTGCACTCCCTGCAAGTAGTCGTAAAGCCCTTTGCCTCCGCGAATAACCGGCAGCCAGGCCAGTCCGATAAGAACCATGATGGTGGTGGCGATGCGGCCGACGCGGACGAGTTTTTCCTGAGATATGTTCTTCTTTATTCTTGAATAAAAATCTATGGTGAAAAGTGTGGAGGAAGCGTTAAAAACTCCGGCCAGCGAGCTCATCAGAGCTGCCAGCAGTCCGGCCACCACGATGCCCCTGATCCCGACCGGAAGAACATTAGCTACCATCAGCGGAAAGGCTTTCTGGGCCTGGTCACGGATAATCTGGCCATCAGGACCTATGAGCTGCTGCTGGAGAGCAGGAATCTTGCCGCTGACGGCCAGTCCGTAACATATGATTCCCGGAATAATGAAAATAAAAACCGGAAGAAGTTTGAAGTAGGCAGCGGCAATCGAACCGCGGCGGGCTTCCGTTTCGTTCTTGGCGGCCAGAGCTCTTTGAACAATATACTGGTCGGTGCACCAGTACCAGAGCCCGATGATCGGGGCACAGAAGAGCATCCCCAGCCAGGGGTAGTTATCGTTAAAGTACCAGGCCATCCGTCCAGCTTCTTTTACCGGAGCCCAGGTTCCGGCCACTCCGTGGGGCACCAGCGGTTTCCAAAGATTGAACATTTCGCTGCCGACTATCGACTTCAGTTCTGACCAGCCGCCTATCGCCTTCAACCCGAAAATGGTGACCAGAGCCGAGCCGATAATCAGAACTATCGTCTGAATGGCTTCGGTGTAGGCCACTGCGGTTAACCCGCCAAGCACCGTATAGAGTCCGGTTATGACGATGACCAGGATCGAGCCGACCCAGAAACTGTCGAGTCCAAACCAGTTAACTTCCGGCAGCAGCACGGAGAAGACCACCCCGCCGGCAAACACCCCGACAGCAATTTTAGTCAGCACGTAAGCTACCAGCGAGATGGCGGAAAGGAGTGTTCTGGCCTCGGGAGAAAATCTTCGTTCGAGAAATTCCGGCATGGTAAAAACTTTTGAACGGGTGTAAAAGGGGACCATCATCCAGGCCAGGACCAGAAGACACCAGGCGTGAAGCTCGTAATGAGCCATGGCCACGCCGTCGGTCGCTCCGGAACCGGCCAGACCCACCAGATGTTCTGATCCGATGTTTGAAGCGAAGATGGAGGCGCCAACGATAAACCATCCGAGGTGTCGGCCTGCCAGAAAGTACTGGGTGGTGGTCTTTTCTTTTTGTTTTTTTATTGTCCACCAGGCTATTCCCAGAATCAGGAGGAAATAGGCGGCCAGCACCATCCAATCAAGAGTTTTGAGCATCATGGGAGGACCTCCTCAGGGATTTGTTCGGGAAACTGCAGGTTATGGTTATTTTTGAATTTTCTTTAAAACCGGGATTTTTTCCGGTCAAAAAAGAAATTTTATGCGAAGAGGCGAGAAGCTCTGTCCAGTGTCTTTTCTTATCCATCACATCAGCCTGAAAGTTCCTTTCGGCGTAAGTATAATTCGTTAACGTTAACATTGTCAAAAGAAAAATCAACCGAAGGCAGCTGGGAGAGTTTTTCAGAAAAACTTTTTATTTCCTCCACATCGGCATAAGTTTCCATTATTTTTATATCAAGCACCAGCCGACCATCATGGAAACATTCAAATCGCTGAAGCCTGCAGAAAATGACACTGGCTGATTTTTACCGGCCGATTATTCTTATTGTTTCTGTCAGGACTCCGGTAGTGGCCGCGGACAGGCGACCTTTAAAGCCGGGTTGTTGACCTCCTACTGAAACCACCATTTTACCCGGTTCAATCATCGGTCGCCCCTGATTGTCATAGGTCACCATTTCTCGCGGTCGCACCGTCAGGGTAATTCTCTGCTTTTCTCCCGCTCGCAGAAAAATTCTTTTGCAGGCAGCCAGCCAGCGAACCGGGTTGACCGGGGAGCGGGAATCAGGCCGGCTCAGATAGACCTGGATCACTTCTTCGCCGTCACGAGCTCCGGCGTTTTTCACTTCAACCGAAATGGTGAGCTCCTCGCCGGCTTTAATCGACCGGGGAAGAGAAAGTCCGGAGTAGGTAAAGCGTGTGTAGCTCAATCCGTACCCGAACGGGAAGAGCGGCTCATGGCGAAAGTAGCGGTAGGTGCGACCTTCCATCCGGTAATCGGAGAATTCAGGAAGGTCTTCAGCCGACCGGTAAAAGGTGACCGGAAGACGTCCGGCCGGATTGTAATCGCCAAAAAGCACTTCAGCCACAGCCTGTCCGGCGGCCTGGCCCGGGTACCAGGCTTCAACTATCGCCGGAACTAGTTCGACCGCCCGGTTTATCGAAAGCGGACTACCGTTCAGCAGGACCAGTACCACAGGCTTCCCTCTGGCTGCCCCAGCCACTTCTTCCAGCAACTTTTCCTGATTCGCCGGGAGGTCAAGAGTCAGGCGGTCTCCACCCTTAAAACCGGGTACCGGCACCACCATTTCTTCGCCTTCGAGGCGGGGTGAAAGCCCGAGAAAGAGAATGACCGCCTCGGCTTTTCTGGCGGCAGCCACCGCCCGCTCAAGAGCGTCAGCAGAGGGTCTTTTCCAGAGCAGGTGCATGCGAGCGGTTCGCGCCCGATGGATAAATTCTATTTTTATCGCCACCGGTTTTCCCTTTTCCAGAAATACTTTTTTCGAAATTTTGTGAGTTTCGTGCTCGCCGTTGTAGCTTGCAAGGAGCTGATGGTCGAGATAGATCTTGAAAGCGTTAAATCCCTCACCGCCGATATAGTATTCGCCGCTCTCGGGCGGAATCAACCAGCCGGTCCAGCGTACACTGAAGTTGTCGTCGTCAAGCTCTCGAAGCGGAGATTCTTCCCACCAGTTAAAGTCGACTGCCGGGTCTATCCTGACGGCTACCGGTTTTCCGCTGAAATTCTGGTTGTTGAAGTATTCACCTCGGAGCCCGTTAATGCTGTCGCTGGGAGCGGGTTTTAAGAATTCGGAGGGAATCACCCTCAGCACAGGAATGCCTTCAGCCCAGTCGGTGCCGGGCTCGTAGATTATTTCGGTATGCGGCTCGAGCATCTCTTTCAGTCCCCGCAGCGGAGTGATCGGGTCGCCAGGAAACCCGTTGTAATTTCCCAGTAGCACTTCCACATCGTCCGCATTGGGTCCTATCACCGCAATCGATTTGAGCGATTTTGGAAGAGGAAGCGTATCGTTCCGGTTCTGAAGAAGCACAATGGATTTTCTGGCCGCTTCGAGTGCCAGCTGCCGGTGTTCTTTTGAATCCACCACGGAGAAAGGAATCCGGGTATAGGGCACGAGCTCGGGCGGGTCGAACATGCCCAGACGGAAACGGGCAACAAACAATCGTTTAACCGCGGTGTCTATGACTGCCTCTTCCACCAGTCCTTTTTTAACCGCCTCCACCAGCGTCGCGTAACAGCGTCCGCAGTTCAGGTCGGTCCCGGCATTAACAGCCATAGCTGCGGCTTCAACCAGTGTCGTGACAACTTTGTGGAAGGCATAAATGTCGTTTATAGCCCAACAATCTGAAACTACATAACCTTCAAACCCCCATTCCTTCCTCAGGATGTCGTTCAACAGAAACGGACTGGCGCAGCAGGGTAAATCCTGGAAACGGTTGTAGGCACACATCACCGAGTAGACTTTTCCCTCGCGCACTGCCATTTCAAAATGAGGCAGATAACTGCTGCGGAGAGTTGCTTGATCGACGATGGCATTAAAACTGTGTCGTTCAGGTTCGGGACCGCTGTGAACGGCATAATGCTTGGCGGTGGCGATGACCTTAAAATATCGGGGGTGGTCTCCCTGAAGCCCGCGTATGAAGCTAACAGCCATAATTCCGGTCAGGTAGGGATCTTCACCGTAAGTTTCCATTCCGCGCCCCCAGCGGGGGTCACGGAAAAGGTTGATGTTTGGGGACCAGAAAGTAAGTCCCTGGTAAATCCCACGCTTTCCGCGACGCACGAATTCGTGGTGCTTCGCTCTGGCTTCATCGGAAATAGCAGTGGCTACCCGGTAGAGAAGGTCCGTATCCCAGGTGGCAGCCAGGCCGATAGCCTGGGGAAAGACCGTGGCCAGCCCGGCCCGGGCCACTCCATGGAGGCATTCGTTCCACCAGTTGTACTGAGGAATGCCAAGCCGGGGGATGGCGGGCGCCTCATGCATCATCTGACTGACTTTTTCTTCCAGAGTCAGACGGCTGACCAGATCCGTTGCCCGGACTTCAGGCGGGAGGTCCGGGTTCATGAAGGGCAGCTCAGCGATGTTTAATTTACCGGTCTGAACGCGACTGTTTCCGGTGGCTCCGGTAACCGATTGGATAAAATGGAAACAGGCCAGGAAGGTTGTCAGGAATAAAGCGGTTTTCAGAATAAGTTTTTTCCCCCTCATTTTATTTCTCCGCATAATATGGTCCGGCAAACCGGACAGATATAATTTATAAAAATCAGGCGCTTCAGGACAAATCGTAAATCTACAGTCTTAATTTTGCCAGTATCCCGGTAGAAACTATTTCACAGGTTGAATCAGGAAAGACCAAGAATAGTTGCCCGGTTTAATCAGATATTGAGGATGAGGTCTGGCTCCCCAGGAATCGTCGCCGCCGACACCCATCTGGGCCAGGTCGATGGTTACATACAGATTGCTTCTTCTTGGAACATCAACAAAATGTTTTTCTCCACGGCGATTCAGGGTGAGATCTTCGGGCGTGTAAGGTATCGCGGCAAATTCAAAAACCGGCTGTCCGACAAATCTGATTCCGGGGCCGCCGGGATTCTTGATAACCAGCCAGCGAGTGTCCGTCCGGTTGCCGAATTCCTGAGCGCTGACGTAAGGAATGATCTGCTGCTCTTTGTTTGTTCGGTAAATCCCGACGAAGGCTGAGGTTTTTCGGTCGCAGTAATTTTCGTGAGGACCGCGACCATAATATTCGATCTCTTCAAGACCGTCGGCCAGTCCCAGGAGCATTCCCAGACGCGGAATCTCCGGGAGCTTTTCCGGATGAAGAGGTCTGAATTCGTTGCTGACTTTAATCGTTCCATCCTGAAATACCGTGTAGGTTACCGCATGATTGGCCTCTACCGCCGGCAGCCAGAATACAACCCGGACCGATATCTCACCGGATTTTTCTTTTCTAACCTGAAAGTCTTTCACCTGTCGATTCAAACTGGCTTCTCTCCAGACCTTCAACCTGACCGGCATTCTGTTGCCGAAATCGTTATCGGTCGGCGCCCTCCAGAAGTTGGGCAGAGGACCTTCTTTCAGCAGCTCAACGTTGCGGTAGCGATAGGAAACGAGTCTTCCTTCCGCACGATTGAAAACTCCCTGGAAGTCCTGACCGCTTACCGTGATGAGATTACGATTTTCTCCGCTTTCCTTTATTTTCAGTTTCACCTGTTTTCCAGCAGGTTTGCCGGATTCTCCTGACGATGGCCTCAAGCCTTGAGGGCCTGCGGCTTCCTTTAGGAGAAGTTGCTCTGAAGCTATGGTATGGCCGGCAGGAATAAGTCCAGCCGCCAGTTCTTTCTTATTCAGGAGCTCGATGTTGAGAAAAACTTCCTGATCATCCAGCAAGGCTTCCGCCGGCAGAGGTATTCTGACTTCGGCCGATTGCCAGGGAGTTATGGTCGGGCAATCAACTTCTCCTTCACCGGCCGGTTGACCTTCTTTCAGCAGTTTCCAGCGAAGCAGGTAATTTTCCCGGTCGAGGTTAAGGAAGTCGTATTTGTTGGTGATTTTTATTCTGGCTTCCGCTGACGGTTGTCCCGGTGTTTCCAGCAACTCCAAGCGCGCCGGCTGGTAAACCTTCTTTACTTCATAAAGGGCTGGATGCGGAGTCCTGTCCGGGGCCACCAACCCATTGCAGCAGAAGTTATCGTCCGAGGGGGTGCCTGGCGGACCGTAATCGCCGCCATAGGCCCAGAACAGCTCACCTTTTTCATTCTTTTTGGCAAAACCCTGGTCCACCCAGTCCCAGATAAACCCGCCCTGAAGAACGGGATATTTTTCAATTACATCCCAGTAATCCTGGAGGTTTCCGGTGCTGTTGCCCATGGAATGAGCGTACTCGCACATGATAAGCGGACGGGTGGGGTTGCTCCGGGCATATTTTTCCAGATGCTCGATGCGGGCGTACATCGGACAGTAGATGTCTGTGTTCCATTCTAACTGTGCTCTTTCGTAATGGATCGGGCGCGAGGGATCGCGCTGTTTTATCCAACGGTAGCATTCTTCAAAATTAATGCCATTGCCGGCTTCGTTGCCCATCGACCAGATGACCACCGAGGGATGATTTTTGTCCCTTTCCACCATCCTCCTCACCCGGTCGAGGTGCGCCGGTCCCCACTCGGGGTCCTTGGCCAGGCTTTTTTCACCATAGCCCATCCCGTGCGATTCGATGTTGGCTTCATCGATCAGGTAAATACCGTAGAAGTCGCAAAGCTCATACCAGCGCGGGTCGTTCGGATAATGGCTCGTCCGGACCGCGTTTATGTTGTGGAGCTTCATTAACTGAATATCCCTGATCATGGATTCTTCTGAGATGACATGTCCGGTCCAGGGGTCGTGTTCGTGACGGTTGACGCCGCGAAAATAAACCGGACGGCCGTTTACCAGAAGCTGCGCGTTTTTTATTTCAACTGTGCGGAAGCCAACCTTTCTCGAAATCGCCTGAATCGAGCTGTTCTTTTCAGCCGAAAGCTCCAGGCACAGAGTGTACAGGTTGGGGGTCTCGGCGCTCCAGGGTTTGATGTCCGGAATCTCGCCCTTGAAATTCAGCAGTTTCTTTTCACCGGCTTTTAGGGTGAAGGTTTTCTTTTCGAGAAAAATTTTCCTTCCGCTGTCATCCTGAAGGGAAGCAGTCAGGTGGAAAACCGGAAGTTTCGGCGTCCGGCTGCCGGCTGCTGCGGTCTGCTCGTTTACTACCTCTACATCCAGATTTAGAATTCCATTCCGGTAATTTTCATCAAGCCCGGTGCGGGCAAAGAAATCCCTTATTCTTACCTTCGGCGTTGCCAGGAGATAAACGTCGCGTTCAATTCCGGAAATTCTCCAGAAATCCTGGCATTCGAGGTATGAACCGTCTGACCAGCGGTATACTTCCAGCGCCAGGAGGTTTTCTCCGGGTTTCAGGTAGGGAGTTATTCTGAATTCAGCCGGAGTTTTGGAATCCTGGCTGTAACCCACCTTATGTCCGTTTACCCAGAGGTAAAAAGCGGATTTGACCGCTCCGAAGTGTATGAAAACTTCCAGACCTTTCCAGTTTTCGGGGACGGTGAATTTCGTCCGGTAACAACCGACCGGATTGTTATCATGGGGGATCCGGGGAGGTTGCGGATTTTTCGGGGCAAATTCATAGGCACTGTTGACGTAAATCGGGATCCCGTAACCGTTAAGCTCCCAGTTGGCCGGAACATCTATCTCTCCCCAGTTGCTGTCGTCATAATCTAAACGCCAGAAATCAGCCGGTCTGTCGGCCGGTTTTGGTACCCAGTGGAATTTCCAGCGGCCGTTGAGGTTCTTATACCAGGGCGATTCTTCAGGCTTTTTAGTTAGTGCCAGCTGGAGGTCCGGGAAGGGGATAAATGTCGCCCGCGGTTCTTCTTTGTTTATGGCAAAAAATCTCGGATTTTCCCAGTCATTTATCACTGTTTGTTCCACCTGTGTTCTCGTCCGGGCGGCGGTAAAGCTTATAAAAACAGAAACACTTACAAAAAGCCATACAGCCAGAAAAAGCAGGATATTTAATAGCCTGTGTCTTCTCGACATCATCACTCCTCCCAGAGTTTTTCAGGATATTTCCCTTCGCGAATAAGTCTTAAGATTCCTTCTTTCACCCACGGCCGGTCTTCCTGGTAGGTGACCCCATACCATTGTTCATCTGTGGTCAACACCCGAACCTTAGCTTTGCCTTCCCTGGAGAGAGCGCCGATCACTTCCGGTATGTAAAACTCCGATTTGACCGGGTCTATCCGCGGGTCGGTCAGAAATTTATGGAATCGAGATTCGAGTTCAGGAAAGATGCTCGGGGTGAGTCCGAATATGTTCATAGAGGCAATGTCATCAGGCGACAGCGGATGCCAGGTATGCCCGTCTTCGGTGTATCTGATGCCGTCGGGAAATTTCTGAACCTTAGTTCTTTCCCTGAGGTCGGTCAGATAGCCGTCTGCTGAAATCTGGCATATCCCCCGGGCGACGTGACCGTGATCTGAAAGAGTATTCTCGAGTCGATAACCTACCATAGCGTAATGGTAATAACCATCCGCGTCTTTTGCCTTCCTCATGTAATCAGCCAGTTTTTTTATCGCCTGGTATCCGTAGAAATCGTCGGCGTTTATCACCAGGAAGTTTCCGGGGATAACCTCGCGGCAGAGCAGAACGGCCTGACCGGTGCCCCATGGTTTCACTCTGCCTTCCGGCACCTTAAAGCCAGGTGGAAGAGCCATATGGAGTTCCTGGAAAACATAGGAAACGTCGAAGTGTTTTTCCGCTCTCCGGCCGATTTTTTCCTTGAAGATTTCTTCAATGTCCCGGCGGATGATGAAAACCACCCTTTCTATTCCTGACCGTTGGGCATCGTAGAGCGAGTAATCTATGATGAGTTCTCCGCTGGGACCTAAAGGGTCGACCTGTTTTAGCCCTCCGTATCGGCTTCCGATGCCGGCGGCCATAATTACCAGAGTTAATTGATTCATCGCCTTCACCTCGCTTCAGATTTAATATCATAAAACGCAGCCTGAAAAAAGTAAAAAGGCTCGAGAAGGAGGACCTCTTTTTTCTGAGCTCAAACTGTTTCATTTATCATGCTATCTTTTTGAAAATAAATAATTTATAAGGCCGACGGGAAAAATTTTCCGGTAACCGACTGGCTGACCGCGGCCATCGTTCGCTTCTTACCAGCCAGCGTTTTTTATTGTATAATCAAGATACCCGAGGTAAGTAAAAATGATCAGGTCGACGACCGTAATCTGCATCAGACATAAAGGCAAAGTGGTGATGGCCGGAGATGGCCAGGTAACCCTGGGCGAAACCGTGCTGAAATCGACCGCCCAGAAGGTACGCCGTCTGTATAAGGGACAGGTTCTGGCCGGATTTGCCGGTTCCACTTCGGATGCTTTCGCTCTTTTTTCCCGGTTTGAAGCGAAGCTTGAGGAATATCGCGGGAATCTCTCCCGGGCGGCGATTGAACTGGCCAAAGACTGGCGACTGGATAAATCCCTGCGGCAGCTTGATGCTCTGTTGATTGTGGCTGATTCCGAGAACACCTTTCTCATTTCCGGCAACGGGGATGTGGTCGAACCGGATGACGGCATTATCGCCGTCGGCTCAGGGGGCCCCTATGCGCTGGCGGCAGCCCGGGCGCTCCGGCAACACACTGATTTATCCGCCAGAGAAATAGCTCTGGAAGCTCTGAGAATCGCTTCAGAAATCTGCGTTTTTACCAACGATAAATTCACCATAGAGGAACTCTGATGGCCATTGAACTCGAAGGAAAAGTTTACGGAGAAAATAAACTCGTTCTAGGAGAAGCCGAAGGAGAGCTGACTCCCCAACAAATAGTGGCCGAGCTCGATAAATACATCATCGGCCAGAAAGCCGCGAAGAAAGCGGTGGCCATAGCCTTGAGAAATCGCTTCCGCCGCCGCAAACTCCCCCCGGAGCTGGCTGATGAAATCGCTCCGAAGAACATCCTGATGATCGGACCGACCGGTGTCGGCAAGACCGAGATTTCCCGCCGCCTGGCGAAGCTCACTTCTTCTCCCTTTTTGAAAATAGAGGCCAGTCGCTTTACTGAAGTCGGATATGTCGGCCGCGACGTCGAATCGATGATCCGCGACCTGGTGCGGATAGCTGTTGACATGGTAAAGCAGGAAAAAATCAAGGAAATTGAAAGCAAAGCCAGGGCCAACGTTGAAGAAAAATTGCTTGACCTGCTGCTTCCGGGCGGACGGCATAGCTCAGGTCGCCGCCGGGAAAACGGAGCGACGGCTGAAGAACAGAAGGAAATGATGAGGACGAGAGAAAGGCTTCGTCGCCAGCTGAGGGCCGGTCTGCTCGAAGACAGAATAGTTGAAATTGAAGTCAAGGAAAAACCGGCGCCGCCGTTTGAATTTATCACCAGCAACGGCTTCGAAGAGATCGGCATCCAGATTCAGGAAATTCTTCCCGGGATGTTTGGCGGGAAAACGAAAAAACGCCGGGTGAAGATTAAAGAAGCTCGCGAAATCCTTATGGAAGACGAAGAAAAAAGGCTTATCGACATGGATCAGGTGGCCCGCCTGGCTATAGAAAGGGTGGAACAGTCGGGTATCATTTTTCTCGACGAGCTGGATAAAGTCGCCGGCCGGGAATCGGGTTACGGGCCCGATGTCAGCCGGGAGGGTGTCCAGCGCGACTTGCTGCCGATCATAGAAGGAACGACGGTGAGCACCCGCTACGGGCTCGTTCGCACTGACCACATTCTGTTCATTGCTGCCGGTGCTTTCCATGTGAGTAAACCGTCTGACCTTATCCCGGAACTTCAGGGCCGCTTTCCGATCAGGGTGGAGCTTTCGCCACTGACCAAAGAAGATTTCGTCCGCATTCTGACCGAAACGGAAAATGCTCTGATCAAACAGTACAAAGCGCTTCTGGCCACCGAAGGAGTGGAAATAGAGTTCACCCCGGAAGCTATTGAAGAAATTGCGGCCATTGCCGAAAAGATCAACGAGGAAGCCGAGAATATCGGAGCCCGCAGGCTGCATACGGTGATGGAAAAAGTGATGGAAGACATTTCTTTTGAGGCTCCGAACCTGGCCAATCAGAAAATTACCATCACCAGAGAGTATGTGCAGAAACAGCTGAGCGATATTCTCAAGGATCAGGATCTCCGGAAATTTATCCTCTGATGGGAAAAAAGATTCTGGCGGTATTTTTCTGTCTGTTGCTTTGCTCCTTGTACAGTTGTGGCAGAAAAGGTCCGCTGCAGGAACCGCTTCCCCTGGCTCCTCAGAAAGTGACCGATTTCAGAGCCAATCAGAAAGGAAATTGCCTTTATTTTTTCTGGACTTCTCCCCGGAGCTATCTGGACGGTCAGCCGGTGGAAATCACGCGTGTGGAAATCAGGTGTATGGAAATAAAAAATGAGCCCTCGCCGGAAAGGGAAGCCGCCAGCTCTTTTGAAAAATTCTCTCTGCCTGCGGGTGAGCTCGGAATCGGCACTCTGAATATCGCCCGGGAAACAGCCACACTCGCCCTTGATTTAAAGAAGGCGGAGGGAAAGAGTTATCTTTTTGGCCTGAGAGTAAGAGGACGCCGTGGGGGCTGGTCAGATATTTCAAACCTGGTCAGGATCAAGGTTGGTTATCCGCCTGCTCCGCCGCATGGTCTGAAGTCAAGCATAAATGAGGAAGCTGTAATTATTACCTGGGATCCTCCGGCATGGCTTGAGGGAAACACAGCTCGAGGGGAAGTTTTTTACAATGTTTACCGGAGTGAGGATGACGAATATAAGCTTTTGAACGATCGTCCGCTTGCGGAACGGACTTTTACTGACCGCAGCTTCAGCTTTGGTCGCTATTACCGTTATACAGTCAGAAGCCTGGTTTTTCAGGAATCAAACTGGGTCGAGAGCGAGGATTCTGAAATTCTGGAGGTTCGTCCGCTCGATACGTTCCCGCCGGACGCCCCTGAGGAAGTTAGAGCTGTCTGCGGAACCGAGGGCGTGGTGCTTTCCTGGCTTCCGAATCGGGAAAGCGACCTGGCCGGATACAGAGTTTACCGGCTAAGAGACGGTCAGACCGCGCCTGCCCTTCTGACCCCCGAACTTCTGACCGTTACTGTCTTTATCGACAGTTCGGTTGAAAAGAATGCTGTCTATGTTTATTCTATATGCGCGGTCGATCAGGCCGGAAATGAAAGTCAGCCGGCAAAAATTGAGGTAAGAACCTGAAAGATGAAGATTTACAGATTTCGTTACCGGAAGAAAATTTATTATGGTCTGCTGAAAGAGGATGTCCTTTTTCCGGTTCGCGGGTCCATATTCAAAAATTATAAAATAATAGACAGCCCGGTTCCCATCTCCGAGGTGAAGCTTCTGCCGCCGGTCAAGCCGACAAAGATTGTGTGTGTCGGACGGAATTACCGCGAGCATGCGCATGAACTGGGCAACCCGGTGCCGGAAGAACCGTTGCTGTTTTTGAAGCCACCCAGCTCGGTCATCGGGCCGTTTGAAGCTGTCATCTACCCTGAAATTTCTAACAGGGTTGATTATGAAGGCGAGCTGGCGGTGGTAATCAAAAAAAGAGTCAGCCGCCTGGAAGATGATTCTCCTTGGCAGGATTATGTCCTGGGCTACACCTGCTTTAACGACGTAACTGCCCGCGACCTCCAGATGAAGGACGTTCAATTCACCAGAGCCAAATCGTTCGATACGTTTGCTCCGGTCGGGCCCTGCATCGAAACCGAGCTGAACCCGGGGGAAGTCCAGCTGAAAACTTTTCTCAACGGCAAGCTGGTTCAGTCGGCCAGCACCAGAAACATGATATTTCCGGTGCCTTATTTGATAAGGTATATTTCCAGAATTATGACCCTGGAGCCGGGGGATATTATCGCCACCGGAACACCCTCAGGAGTTGGGCCGATGCAGCCTGGCGACCGGGTTGACGTGCAGATAGAAGGAATCGGAACACTTTCCAACTTCGTTAAAAAAAATGATAAGGAGGCAAGATGAAATTATTTCTGGACACGGCTAACCTGCAGGAAATAAGAGAGGTGGCCAGCTGGGGTATTCTGGACGGAGTTACCACCAACCCGACGCTCTGTTCAAAGGAAAATATGCCTTTTGAAGCTCTGATTAAGGAAATCTGCAGTGTTGTTTCCGGGCCGGTCAGCGTCGAGTGTATTTCCACCATCGCCGAGGATATTGTGGCGGAAGCCCGGAAGCTGAATCAGCTGGCTCCGAACCTGGCCATCAAGATACCGGCCACCATTGAAGGTTTGAAAGCCACCCGGGTTCTTTCGAGTGAAGGCATAAAAGTTAACATGACCCTGGTTTTCTCGCCATCCCAGGCGCTTCTGGCGGCAAAAGCCGGGGCTACCTTTGTGAGTCCTTTTATCGGACGTCTTGACGACATTTCTCATTTTGGTCTGGACCTGGTCCAGCAAATTCTGACCATCTACGAGAACTATGATTTTCCCACCGAGGTGATCGTGGCCAGCGTGCGCCATCCCGGACATGTGGTTGAGGCCGCTCTGATGGGCGCTCATATCGCCACCGTGCCCTATGCTGTCATGGAAAAACTGGTAAAACATCCTCTGACCGATATTGGCATAGAAAAATTTCTTCAGGACTGGAAGAAAGTAATCAATAAGTAAAAAATCGCATAAACAGAGATTTAATTTATGGGCTTCTGGAAACGGCGGAAAGGCCTGATTGCTCTTCTGGTAGTGGCGGCATTTCTGTACGTGGCGCTCTCTTTTGCCAGGAGCTTTTTTCTCAAACAGGTCAGTTACCGGCTGGGTCAAAATTTTGAAATCGGGGAAATAAAGCTCAGCTATTTACCTCCTTCTCTCCAGATAAAAAATCTTAAGTCGCGTGCCAGCAATCCTGTAATATCGGTCGAAAGAATAAGTGTAACCCTGCCAGTTCTGTCGCTTTTGAAGAAAGAGAAATCGGTGACGGTGGAACTTTACCGGCCGGTGGTTTTTTATGATGCCAGAAACAGGAAAGAAGCCGGCAACCAGAAAGGTGTGAGTTTAGCCCTGCCATTGTTGATTGACAGGGGTTATGTGAATGGCGGACATTTCCTGTTTGAGTTAAACCAGGGAACGTATGAACTCTCGGAGGTATCAGCTGCCTTCAGCCTGGAATCGAGTAACCTTAACCTTCTTTTAAGAGCGGATTCATCGAAAATAAGGCCTTACGACTCACCGGTGGTTCTTGAAGGTGAGGTTGAAACTCTGTTAACCGTGAGGGGGCGGACGCTTCGCCTGAACCGTCTTGTTATTCAGGGAGAAAACCGTGCGGTGCGGCTTGAGGGCAGGATAGAGTTTCTTAATCCAGCCAGAGTGGACCTGAGGGCGGTCTATAACCTTGATACCGATTTTATCATGAGCGCTCTTGACCTTCCCTTCAAATGGGAAGGTAAGACTTCCGGCGAGATAACCGTATCCAATGAAAGCGGGCCGCTCATAATAAAATCAAATTACAGCACCCGTGATTTCCGGCTGAATCAGGTGGAAATGGGCACGGTCGAAGGTCAGGTTGTGATTGAAAGGGGGAGGGGAGGCCAGATTCTGGCTGAGATAAAGAAGAAAGGAAAACCGTCGGAGAATGTAGTCATAACTTACGGAGGCGGAGTTATCGAAGGCCGGATGTCCGGATTTCATCTGGATCCGATAATGAAGTACGCTTCGGTACCCTGGCCGGTTGACTCGCCAGCCTGGGGGACTTTCCGGCTGAGCCGGCGAATCCTTCAGGCATCAGCAGAATTTCGCGATCGTGTAGACGACCGGCCGGAAAAAGATCGTTACCGGCTTGACGGCCGGACGGACATAGAACTTAACCTGGCGGAAAAGGATCTGAAGATCCAGACAAAAGAACTTCGGACTTCTTTCGGAAAATTGAACGTTGAGGGTCGCGTTTTTATCGGCAGGAAGATTGATCTGGAGATAACCGGTCAGTTCAGCGATGTACGTCGTGCCCGTGAATTCACCGAAAAACTTTTTAAGACCCGTTTCGATTTCCCCGAGATCAGGGGTGCCGGCAGAGCTGATATTGAGATCAGAGGAGATTATGAGCGTCCTCACCTCAATTTTGAATTTTCTCTCTCTCCGGCCGGGTTTGAACGTTTTCAGGTAACCACCGCGCGGGGAAAGGTTGAGGTCGAAGGGGGCAAAGTTAAGGGAAAAGTCTATGTTCTGGATAAAGATTTTGACGGGGAGATAAGCCTGGAAACGCTTGAAGGCAAAACTGAAGCCAGGATGAATTTTGACCGGGCCCAGGTGGAAAAGGTTCTTACCTATTTTGAAGTGGATTTTCCGATAAAGGGATCGGTTCGGGGGGATTTTGTTTATTTTATTGAAGGCGCAAAAATAAATTTTCAGGGTGATTTTGTCTCCCCGGAGATGGAATTGCTGGGAACCCCGATTAGAAATGTTTCCGGGAAGATATTCTGGTCAGAGGATGAGCTGCGCTTTCCCGAGTTGAGTTTTGACCTGCACGGCGGTCGGGTGAACGGCAGCCTGGAGCTGGGATTTGCTCCCCGCAGCTATAATTTTAACCTCGAGGCAGTAAACGTCGACCTGAAGCCCCTGTCATCTGATTTTTCAGGAAAGATCACGCTTGACTTAAAAGGAAAAGGTATTTTCGGCGAGAGCCGGCCGGGCGGAGATTTTTCTGTCGACAGGTTCGGCCTCTTTTTCCTCAGGTCACAGAGAGCGACGGGATCCTATCAGCTTGATTTTCTCGAAAACGCCCTGAATATCGAGCTTGATGGTCGTCTTCTTCCTGGCGACAACAATTTCAGGTTGAAATTGAACATCCCCTTTGACCGGGATTTTTTATCGGGGGAGGTAAAGGGAACCATAACCAATCTGGATCTGGTCCTTCCCTGGAAGGGGGCAAAGGGTTCTGTTGATTATCTTCTGAGTTTTCAGGGTCCGGTGGCTTCTCCCGAGCTTAACGGAGCGGTGGAGTTAAAGGGAGAAGTGATTCCGATACCCGGTTTTGCCCACGCCCTGAATGATTTCTCCGGACTGGCTTTCATTCAGAAGGGTCAGGTCTCCATCAGGTCATTTCAGGGCTCTCTCGGGGGAGGCCCGATTCAGGGGTTTGGAGAGTTGAAATTCGATGAGGGGAAGCTGGCCGAAGCAGAAGTTCGAATGTCAGGAAAAAATATGGAATTATCATTGTTTGAAAAAACGAGGTTGCTGGCTGATGGGCAGATGCGATTTCTCAGGAATGGAGGCCGGTCTTTTCTCGAGGGGGATTTCCAGATTAAAGAGGCTCTCTGGAAAAAAGAACTGTATGAAAAACTATCTTTCTCTTCTCAGGTTTATTCAAGCGAAGGTAAAAGCGCTGTGCTTGATGACCTCAACCTGAACCTCAGGCTGAGAGCTGAAGATAACGTCTGGGTGGAAAATTCCCTGGGAAGAATCAGGGCCAGGCTCGATTTGACCATTGCCGGGACTGTGGCTGTTCCGGTGGTCACAGGGGAGATAGAAATTCTTTCCGGAACGATTTATTTTCAGGACCGTGATTTCAGGGTCGTCCGGGGCCGTTTGAGCTTCTTCAACCCTCTCGTTATAGATCCCTATCTTGATTTTCAGGCTGAGACGTATGTCAAGGATTACCATGTGATTTTCAACCTGAGCGGGCTGGTGAGCAATCTCCGGCCGGAATTTTCTTCCTCCCCGCCGCTGCCGGCGGAAGAAATCCTCTCGCTTCTGGCTCTTGGAGAATCATACCAGAGAAGATACTCGCTCGATACCACCCAGATGAGCACCGCTTCCTTGATTTCTTACCAGCTGGCCAGAAAATCAGAAAGCATATTCAGCCTCGATCGCTTCCGCCTTGATCCTTTCCTGATGGGGTCAACTTCAGAAATTACCGCCAGGTTGACTGTGGGCAAGCGGATATCCAGGAACTTTTTCATCGTTTATTCCACCAACCTGGCAACGCAGAGAGAGGAGATTATCAGGCTGGAATGGGAGCTGGCTGGCGGGTTGTCGCTGGTGGCCATGAGAAATGAACTCGGCCGGGTAAGCCTGGATGTAAAATTGAGGAAAAGGTTTTAACCGCATGAAAATCAGAATCTGGCTGGTTGTTCTGGGCTGCCTGTTATTGTTGCCGGGTTCTATTTATCCCTCTGACAATGGCCATCCGGTCGGAAAAATAAAGATTTTAATAGACGGAAGGGAAGCGGAACCGGAAGTCTACAGTCTGCTGGATCTTCAGGTTGGAAGAACTTATACCGACTCAGAGATCGACCGAAATCTCAAACAGTTGATGAAAACCGGCTTTTACGCCCGGGCCGAAGTGTTGTGGGATGCCGCTTCGGGGGGTGTGTTGACTTTTGTTTTAATCAGAAAAACCTTTATCAGGAACATTGAGATTTCTGGACCCCGCAGCCTGCGAAAAAGAATAACAGGAGAGCTGTTTTATTTGAAGAAAGGCGAGGTGCTTACGGAAAGTCTTAAAGACAGGGTCCGGCCAGAGCTGGAAAAAATATTAATCAACGAGGGGCTGTTTTCTCCGGAGATAGATCTTCAGATAAGGAAAATCGAGGGCACCAACCTGGCTGATGTCATAATCAGGATTCCGGTCTGGAAAAGGCTGACTGTCAGGCAGATTGTATTTGAAGGACCGGAGATTCTGCCCAGGGATGAACTTCAGAAGCAGCTCGGTTTGAAAAGCGGCGATTATTATATCCCGAAAAAACTTGAAGATGGTCTGGCCAGAATCAAAAAAGCTTACAATAAGCTGGGATATTCCTGGGCGGAAATCAAACTCGCCCGGGAAGAGGTGGATCAGGAAAAAGGGCTGGTTGATCTTTTTATTTCCCAGAACCCCTCGGTGAAGATTTCGATAAGAATTCTCGGCGTCAACCTGTCTCCCGGAGTGGTGCAGCCGGCCTGGGAGCAGAAAGTGTTTGAGGAATGGGCTCTGTCCGAAGGGGAAGCTCTACTTCTGAGGAAGCTGCGCAAAGAAGGATATCTGCTGGCGACCGTCAGATCCAGTTTGCAGAAGAAGGGAACAGAACTTCTGGTGACCTATGAAGTTCATCCCGGGCCGAAACTTCGCCTTAAAGAAGTCGAATTTCAGGGAATGAAGACGTTTACGGAAAAGGAAATAAAGAAGAATCTGGGAATAACCGGAAAGGTTCTTTTCTTCCCCTATCTGGACGGAGAAGAAATCTATGAGCTGTCAGAGAAAATAAAAGACTTTTATGCTGAGCGCGGATTTCCGGATACCCGGGTGACCTTAAATTTCCGCCGCAAAGAAAATACTGTCTGGCCGATTTATTACATAGAGGAGGGACCGCGTCAGGTTATCAGGAGTCTGGAAATACAGGGAGCGGTAGCTGTCCCTCCAGCCGAAATTCTCTCCCGGCTGACGAGTCGCCCGGGCAGACCTTTTTATAAACCTGAGCTGCAAAAAGATCTGGAAAGAATAAATCAAATTTATCTCAACCGGGGTTTCAGGGGCACCCAGATAGAAGCTGAACCATCCCTGGATCGTGAAAACAACGTTGACCTGGTTCTCCGGATTAAAGAGGGAAAACGATACAGGGTTAACAACATTCTAATCTCCGGCAATCGACTTACCAGTCGCAAAACCATTCTGCGGGAAGTTCGCTGGCATCCGGGTGACTGGGCAGAATACGATAAACTTATAGAAACCAAGAGGGGACTGGATAACCTTGGTGTGTTTTCTGAAATCAGACTGGAGGAGCTTCCGGTATCGGAAAATTTAATCAATCTCTCGATACAGGTGAGGGAAGGGGAACAAAATTTTACCGGGTTTGGAGTGGGCGTGGAGACGAGGGAAGAAGCCAGGTCGCTGGCTCTCTGGGAAAATGACCTGCGGCCGAGGTTGACGGCTGAATACATCAGGTATAACCTCCTGAAGAATGCCTCTCAATTCAGCCTGGTCGGTCAGCTGAGCCTGGTGGAGAAGAGACTCGTGGCCACCTGGCAGCAGCCCCATTTCCTCGGTCTCAGGATGAGAACTTATTTCAGCGGATATCTTGAGCAGGAGGACCGGACGAGTTTCAGTTACCAGCGCCGCGGTCTCACTCTTTCCACCATGAGAAATCTTCCGGGAGGTTTTTCCCTTCTGCTGGCCGCAGGCGCTTTGAGAACCAGGCTCACCAACCTGCAGATAAGTCAGTCGGAAATTGAGCGGGAGAGGTTGCCTTACTCCATCGTCTACGGTTCAGCCACTTTTATCCGCGACCGCCGCGACGATACATTTAACCCCTCAACCGGATACTTTTTCAGTCTGGCTGTGGAAAGAGCCTACCCGCTTCTCCATACCGAATCAAATTTCTTTAAGGCATTTGCCAAATATCAATATTTTTATCCGCTGGCGGCCAGCGTTAATTTCCATACAACATTAAGGCTGGGGATGGCTTCAGGTGTCGTGCCGATCCCGGAAAGGTTTTTTGCCGGCGGAAGCAATTCCTTCCGGGGCGAAGCATTCGACCGGCTCGGTCCGAAGGACCCGGAATCCGGTATGCCTGTCGGAGGCCGGGCAATATTCCTGCTGAATATGGAAACAAGATTTCTTATTCTGAAAAAATTGCCCAACCTGTATGGGGCGGTTTTTTATGATGTCGGGCAGGTTTTTCCGGAGGTCAGAGATTTTAATTTTCTGAAATTCAGTCAGGCGGCGGGCGCTGGATTGCGTTACAGAACACCTCTCGGTCCGATCCGTTTTGATGTCGGCTGGAATCTCAACCCGCCCGGAAACCGCTGGAAACCGCTGTTCTTCCTGACCATCGGGAATATGTTCTGAGAGATGCTTATGGGCGAGAAAGTTTTGAGAGCAATGAAGGTCAGGGAAATAACCTGCTGGCTGGTCTTTTATTTGGTGGTTCTGATTTTCGCTGAGGCGCAGGCCTCCGGACAGGAACTTATAAACTGTCTGGTGGCCAGTGTTGACAATCAGCCAGTCACTCTGTTTGACCTTAGGGTGGTTAAAACTTTTAACCTGCTGGGTGGAAGCAGTGATGAAAGCATAACTGCCGAAGACCTTCTGAACAGGTACATTGATATGATGCTGGTGTTGAGACTGACCAGGGAGCAAATTTCTCTCGCTCCGGAAGAAATCAAGACCGAGCTGGAAAAGTTAAAGGAAAGAACCGGAGTCGAAGCTTTTGAGGTTAGATGCCGCGAGCTCGGACTGAAACCGGAGGATCTTTCTACCTATCTCCAGGACAAAATATTATACGAGAAGGTAATCGGGATCAGATTCAGTCAGCGGCTGTACGTTTCTCTTAAAGAAATAGAAGATTATTATCAGAAGATTTATGTTCCGGAACAGAAAGCTGCCGGTCGCGAGCCGGCCGGATTGGTGGATGTGCTGAATGAAATCGAGTCCCGTCTTCAGGCCAGGAGGCAGGAAGAAAGGGTCAGGGAGTGGACACAGGAACTCCGGCAGAGGGCGGAGATCATCATTTACTCAGAGTGTCTGAAACGTTTATAATTATCATCAAAAATTCAGGTGAGGTAAGAGATGAAAAGAGCGTTTTTATTTCCTGGTCAGGGTTCTCAGTATGTGGGCATGGGACGGGATTTCTACGAACACAGCCAGGAAGCAAGAGATATATTTCGCCTGGCGGATGAAACGCTGGGTTTCAGCCTGTCCCGTCTGTGTTTTGAAGGTCCGGAAGAGGAACTGAAGCTTACCTGTTATACTCAGCCCGCGATTCTGACGGTGAGTTATATAGCTTTCCGTCTTCTTGGAGTGAAACCTGACCTGGCAGCCGGACACAGTCTTGGCGAGTATTCCGCTCTGGTGGCCGCCGGAAGTCTGGATTTTTCGGAAGCTCTCCGTCTGGTGCATAATCGCGGACGGTATATGATGGAGGCCGTTCCTCCCAGTGAAGGGGCCATGGCTGCGGTGATCGGACTCAATTTCAGCCAGGTGGAAGAGGGATTGAAGGGGATAAGTTCCGGTCTGGTTCAGGCGGCGAACTGGAATGCGCCGGATCAGGTGGTAATTGCCGGTGAAAAATCTGCGGTGGAGGAAGCACTCAGCATACTTAAGCCTCCGCGTTCGGTCATGCTTCAGGTGAGTGGGCCGTTCCATACCATACTGATGAAACCGGCCGCTGAGCGCCTGAAAGCTGACCTGGAGAAGGTAACTTTCCGTGATCCTGAATTCCCCGTGATCTCCAACGTGACAGCGAGGGAAATAGCTTCAGGAGAAGAAGCGCGGGAATTGCTCTACCGTCAGATTTTCAGTCCGGTTCTCTGGTGCCAGAGCATGAACCGGATGCATGAACTGGGTGTCGAACAGGTGGTGGAACTCGGGCCGGGAAAGGTGCTTACAGGCCTTCTGAGGAGGATATCCCGCGAATGGGGAATGGCTCCTTCAATGTTTAACGTTGAGGATATGAAATCCTTAGAAAGCTGTCGCCAGGCTGTCTCAATCTGAGGTCTCTTTCAGCACTAGAGGGCCGAAGCGGACGAAATACTCCGCGGCGGATATCAGGGCAAAAACCACAACCAGCCACAGTCCATAAACAAGAGCCAGCTGGTAAAGTATGCCGAGATAATGCGGCCCGAGAATCAGGATGGCCACGATGACTGTCTCGAAAATCATTTTAATCTTACCCCAGCGCGAGGCCGGTATGTTGTAGCCGCGCGAGGAAGCCATCGCCCTGAATCCGGTTATCGCCAGTTCCCGACCGATGATGATGACCGCCATCCAGGAGGCGACCACTCCGTTGCCGACCAGACAGATCAGGGCGGAAGTGATGAGCAATTTGTCGGCCAGCGGGTCAAGAAGTGACCCGAGAATCGTTTCCATTTTTTTTCTTCTCGCCCAGAACCCGTCCAGCATATCGGTAAGACAGGCGGCCACAAAAATAACGAAGCTTATCACTTCATGACGATGAAATGGGACAAGCAGCGTTACCACCAGAACGGGTACAGCAATCAATCTTAATATGGTAAGAACTGTTGGAGTATTCATGAACAACTTTTCCTGAAATTTTTCAGCTTTTTATACTAAAACTAAATAGCTTGATTGTCAAATTGAACTGCTGTTCTACGGCCCGGCCGGTTGAAATCCTGAGGCTATATATAATATAGTTTAGAAGCTGCGGCGAGCCATGAGCAAGAGAGAAGATTCTCTGACCCCGATGATGGAGCAGTATCACCGTATAAAATCACGTTACCGGGATTGCCTTCTTTTCTTCCGCCTCGGTGATTTTTATGAAATGTTCTACGAAGACGCCTACACCGGCTCGTCTGTTCTCGGCATTGCTCTAACTTCGCGGCAGAACGTCCCGATGTGCGGCGTTCCCTACCATTCGGTAAATTCCTATCTCGCCCGACTGTTAAAGGCTGGCTATAAAGTGGCCATATGCGAGCAGGTGGAAGACCCGAAGCAGGCCAGAGGTGTGGTCAGGAGAGAAGTGATCAAGGTGCTTACTCCCGGAACGGCCGTGGAAATAGAAAGCGATGACCCGCAGGAGAATCTCGGAGTCTTAAGCCTTTTTCTTGAAGACGGCCGCTGGGGAGCGGCCGGCACTGACCTTCTGAGCGGGAAAATAGTGACTATGGAAGGGGAGGGAGGAAGAAAAAAAAGCCTGCTTGATGAGATTTTCCGGCTCGGTCCAAGGGAAATAATCTGTCCTGAAGGTCAGGAAAAAATGGTTAGAGAGCTTCTGGCCTCCGTCGACCTGAACGGTCTGGCCATAAGTCAGTTAGAATCCTGGGTTTTTGATTATTCCCAGGCTTCGCGTCTGCTGCTTGAACACTTCAACGTGGCCACCCTGGAGGGTTTCGGGTTGAAAGGAAAAGTCCTGGCGGTTTCGGCTGCCGGTGCCCTCCTACATTACCTGAAAAAGAACCGGCAGGAATCGGCCGGCTACATCAGAAAGATATCTTTTCAGACTTCCGGCCAGACGATGATTCTCGATGCTACGGCCGTGCGTAACCTGGAACTGATCAAAAATCTTCGAACCGGACAGGTGGCTGAATCGCTTCTGGGAGTGATAAACTTCACCCTGACCGCTCCCGGAATGAGGCTTCTGAAAAACTGGTTGTTGCATCCGCTTCTTGACTGCCAGGAAATAAGAAAACGGCAGGAAGCGGTGGAAGAAGCCCTGAAGAAGCCAATAGTCAGGGAAGAAATACGGAATCTGCTGAGAAAAATTTTAGACCTGGAAAAACTTAACACTCGCATCTCGGTGGCGGCGGCCAGCCCGCGCGACCTGGTAGCGCTGAAAAAATCGCTCTGGCCGCTTCCCGCCATTAGCCAGGAATTGCAAAATTTTCAGGCTGAATATTTTGCCTCTCTCAGAGCCACCTGGGATAACCTTCAGGATGTGGCCTCTCTGATCGACCGGGCGATACTCGATGAGCCGGCGGCCCTTCTTCAGGAAGGCGGCATCATAAAAGATGGATTTAACCGCGAGCTTGACGAACTGCGGCAGATAAGCCATTCCGGAAAAACCTTTATTGCCCGGATGGAAAGGCGTGAAAGGGAGAGAACCGGAATAGCCTCACTCAAGGTCCGTTACAATAAAGTTTTCGGCTATTACATTGAAGTCACCAGACCCAACCTGCATCTCGTTCCGGAAGATTATGAGCGCAAGCAGACGCTGGTCAACAGCGAGAGGTTCATTACCCGGGAGTTAAAAGAGTATGAAGAGAAAGTGCTCGGGGCTGAAACCAGAATAAACGAGCTCGAGTACGAACTTTTCCTTCAGGTAAGGGAAGAAATAAACAGGCAGGTTCCGCGCCTGCAGCAGATGGCTCAGAATCTGGCCGTTCTGGATGTCCTCCTGGCTTTAGCCGAGCTGGCCCATCGGCGGAATTATACCCGACCTGAAGTTAACGAAAGCGATGTCATCCATATCGTCGAGGGACGGCATCCGGTGATAGAAGTTCTGCAGAGCGAACCGTTCATTCCGAACGACACCTACCTTGACCGGGAGGAAAATCAGATTCTGATCATAACCGGTCCGAACATGGGTGGAAAGTCCACCTATCTGCGTCAGGTGGCTTTAATCTGTCTGCTGGCCCAGATGGGTTCTTTTGTGCCAGCTAAGGAAGCCAGAATCGGTCTGGTCGACCGGATCTTCACCCGGGTGGGAGCCATGGATTTTCTGACTGCCGGCCAGTCCACTTTTATGGTGGAGATGGTGGAAACGGCCAGCATTCTCAACAACGCCAGCGAAAGAAGTTTGATTCTTCTGGATGAAGTCGGACGCGGCACCAGCACTTTTGACGGACTGAGCATAGCCTGGGCTGTGGCCGAATATCTCCATCAACTGGAGAAAATCAGGCCGAGAACGCTTTTTGCCACCCATTACCATGAATTGACCGAACTGGCCCTGACTTTCCCCCGGATCAAGAACTTTCATGTGGCTGTCAGAGAATGGCAGGATACGGTCATCTTTCTGAGAAAGATCAAACCCGGACCATCTGACAGGAGTTATGGAATTCAGGTGGCCCGTCTGGCCGGACTGCCCGAGGAGATCATCAGAAGAGCAAGAGAAATACTCTTCAACCTGGAAAGACAGGAGCTGGATGAAGAAGGCCGGCCACGTCTGGCTTATCGACTGAACAATCGGAATAAATCCCAGTTGCTGCTGTTTCCTGAAGACAGAGAAAAAGCCCGGCTGGAGGAATTGAAGGAGAGAATAAAATTATTACATCCTGAGAATTTAACTCCCCTTCAAGCCCTGCAGATATTGACGGAACTCAAAGAAATGATAAAAGAGGAAGAACCGGATTAATACTCGTCGGAATCTTCCTCAAAATCCAAGTCTTCGTCTAATTCCTCTTCTTCCTCTTCCTCAAAATCTTCATCGTAAAGGCCTTCTTCTACTTCCTCTCTCCTTTCTTCAATTGCTTCCTCAAATTCTTCTTCATCATCGTAACGGCGGAGATAGTTGGTGGCGGAATCGGTGTAACAGAGCTCGAGGTAGTCATCTTCGATGACGCAGAAGACGGACATTTGATGCGAATCGTGGAGATCACCCACGGTTTCGATAACATCGGCCACTTTTTTTAGGGCGTCAAGTGTTGCCCAGCTGGAAATTTCGATCTCTTGCATTGCTCACTCCTCGTGAGAAAAAAATTATTCATTTTTTCTGAGTTGTCAAGAGATTTAATGCAAAAACTAATCAGAAATTTCAACCGTATTAACAGGGGAAATCTCTATTTCAAAAGCTTGTCCGGTTGCCGGGAAGTGGTCTTTCCGGCAGGTCTCTGCATTTAATTCTTTTATCCGGATCAGCATTTCAGTTGCTTATATTTTTGTCGGGTCAAAGTAGGTGTATAATTAAAAAATAATTCTTCAGGAAAGGAGGCAACCTATGAGATGGGACAGGTTGACCGTAAAGCTGCAGGAAGCTTTTCAGATGGCTCAGTCGAAAGCTCTGGAATTCGGGCATCAGGAGCTGCGTCCGGAGCATTTGCTCTGGAGCTTTCTGAATCAGGACGGAAATATCATCCCTGGAATACTCGAGAAGCTTGAAGGTAATCCGGACGACCTGAAACGTGAGCTGGAAAGAATTCTTGGTAGATTCCCCAGAGTTCAGGGGACGGGCGAGATTTATATTTCGAGGGATCTTTTGGAGGTGATGAACGAGGCGGAGAAGGAAGCCCAGAAACTCAAAGACGAATATCTGGCCACGGAACATGTTTTCCTGGCGATGCTGAGGTTGAAAAACCTGGAGGTTGGCCGGCTGCTCCAGCGTTATCGGATTCAGGAAGAAGCGGTTCTCAAGGCGCTGGTGGATATTCGCGGAAGTCAGAGAATCACTGACCCTGAGCCTGAATCGAAGTATCAGGCGCTGGAAAAATACACGGTCGACCTGACGGAGAGAGCGCGCCAGGGGAAACTTGACCCGGTCATCGGGCGCGAGGAAGAGATCAGGCGGGTTATTCAGGTGCTTTCACGGAGAACGAAAAATAATCCGGTGTTAATTGGAGAGGCCGGCGTCGGCAAGACAGCCATCGTGGAAGGACTGGCTCAGCGCATCGCTAACGGCGATGTGCCCCAGTCGTTGAAAGACAGACGCCTGCTGGCTCTCGATATGGGGGCGCTGATCGCCGGCACGAAATACCGCGGGGAATTTGAAGACCGGTTGAAAGCTGTCCTTAAGGAAATAAAAGAGTCCGGGAATGTTATTCTTTTCATCGACGAGCTTCATACCATCGTCGGAGCCGGAGCGGCAGAAGGGGCGGTTGATGCCTCCAACATGCTGAAGCCGGCGCTGGCCAGGGGAGAGCTCAGATGCATCGGCGCCACCACGTTGAATGAATATAAGAAATACATAGAGAAAGATCCTGCGCTCGAAAGACGTTTTCAGCCAGTTTTTGTCGGCGAACCATCGGTGGAGGAGACTATTTCCATCCTGCGCGGGCTCAAAGAAAAATACGAGGTCCATCATGGAGTGAAGATCAAGGATTCCGCTCTGGTGGCGGCCGCGGTTCTTTCTAACCGTTATATAAGCAATCGCTTCCTGCCGGACAAAGCGATTGACCTGATAGATGAGGCGGCTTCCCGGATAAGAGTTCAACTTGACAGCCTCCCGGAAGAAATAGATGAGCTCGAAAGAAGAATCAGGCAGTTAGAAATCGAAAAGCAGGCCCTGAAGAAAGAAAAAGACCCGGCCTCGGCGGAAAGGTTGAACAAACTGGAAAAAGAACTGGCCGAGCTCAAGGATAAAAGTCAATCGCTTAAAGCGCAGTGGAAAAGAGAAAAGGATCTTATTGACCGGATAAATCAGCTTAAAGAACAGAGGGATGCTCTTAAGATCGAAGAGCAGAACGCCGAGAGACGGGGCGACCTGGAAAAGGTGGCTGAAATCCGTTACGGACGACTGCTGGATATTGACAAACAGATCCAGAAGCTTTCGGCCGAGCTGGCCGAGCTTCAGAAAAAGGGCAAGATGCTTAAAGAAGAAGTGGACGAGGAGGACGTGGCCGAGGTGGTCAGCCGCTGGACGGGCATCCCGGTTTCGAAGATGCTTGAGGGAGAACTCGAGCGGCTGCTTAAAATGGAGGAAATCCTGTCAAAAAGGGTTATCGGCCAGGACCATGCTATCCGGGCGGTGTCTGATACGATCAGACGCGCCAGGGCTGGACTGCAGGAGCCCACAAGGCCAATAGGCTCATTTTTATTCCTCGGTCCGACCGGAGTCGGCAAAACCGAACTTGCCCGGGCTCTGGCCGAGTTTCTGTTCAACGACGAAAAGGCGATGGTGCGGATTGATATGTCCGAATACATGGAAAAACATTCAGTTGCCCGTTTGATAGGTGCGCCTCCGGGCTATGTGGGTTATGAAGAAGGAGGGCAGCTGACTGAAGCGGTGAAGAGGCGTCCTTACTCGCTTATCCTGCTTGATGAGGTGGAGAAAGCTCATCCTGACATCTTTAACATTCTGCTTCAGATACTGGATGATGGGCGGTTGACCGACGGCAAGGGCACCACGGTTGATTTCCGCAACACCCTGATCATCATGACTTCGAATCTGGGGAGCCACATTATCAAGGAGCTCAGCCACGATTTTGAAACGATGGAAAGGGAAGTGAGAAAAATTCTCGAAAGCCACTTCAAACCGGAGTTTCTTAACCGGATAGATGAGGTGGTCATCTTCAAGCCTCTCACCAGGGATATAATCTTCAGGATCGTTGACCTGCAGATCGAACAGTTAAAGAAAAGACTTCAGGACAGAAAGATCGATCTGGTGCTTACACCACGAGCGAAAGAAGTTCTGGCGGAAAGAGGCTATGATCCCGTGTATGGAGCCAGACCTTTAAAGAGAACAATCCAGAAAGAAATTCAGAACCCGCTGGCCATGAAGATTCTCGCTGGCGAGTTTAAAGAGGGAGAGACGGTGGAAGTGGATGCGGACAGCCAGGGTACTATCATATTCAGAAAAAAATAAACCCGAGGAGGTTACAGCATGAGCAAATTAGCGAAAAAAATTTTTGGCAGCCTTTTTCTGTTTTTACTACTATCAGGACAGAGCCTGCCAAACGGCTTAAACCTGAATGGACTCGGCACCCGGGCTGTTTCGCTCGGCGGAGCTTTTATCGGTCTGGCAGACGATTTCAGCCTGGTATACTGGAATCCGGCCGGAGCCGGCTTTCTGAGGCAGCCGCTTTTCGGCTCATATTTAACGGACCTCATCCCGACTGCCAGATATCAGGAAGCCATTCCGCCAGATATTTTTATAGAGGCTAAAACAAAGCTCTCTCACTATCTTGGTTTTCTGGCGGCTTACTACCAGCCTCTTTCGGACAGGTTGACCGCCGGCATAGGAGTTTATACTCCGGCCGGAATCGGAGCAAACTGGCAGGGCAAAGATTTTCAGCAGATGACCGCCGGCGTCGCTTATGACTGGACGAGCAAAATAGGGATGATTTCGATTTCGCCTCTGATTTCCTGGAGGGTCAGCGACAGGCTCAGTGTTGGAGCTACCTTTAACCTCAACTATGGAATGTTCAGTCTGAAAAGATGGGCGGGAGAGGCTGATCTTGGAGAAGGTCCGATGGACCTCGGGCAGTATGAAGAAACCCTTCATGGATGGGGCATCGGAGCCACCCTGGGAATTCTCGCCCGGCCAGCTGAATGGTTGAGCGCCGGTCTGACGGTAAAGACCCCTTTTACCGTGAAATTTAAAGGATCCGCGGAAATGGTATTCCTTGATTACGCCGGATATCCGGGAAAATCTGACCTCCGGCGTAACATTAGATGGCCCTGGTTTATCGGCGCTGGAGCAGCCCTGAGACCGGTTGAAGGTCTGATCCTCACGGCTGACGTTCAGTGGACGGGCTGGTCATCGCTCAATGAATTGAAAACTTCCTATCTTGATCCTTTCTGGGCCCAGATGATGGCCATGAGCGGCTACGACCGTTTAAAGCTCGACTGGAAGAGCAGGTTTCAGGTTCGTTTCGGAGTCGAATACCGCTTAACCCCGGAATTCTCGGTGAGAGCCGGTTATTATTCAGACCCGGCGCCGGCGCCTGATTACACCATGAACGTGCTGCTTCCGAATTTTGATTTTAATTCCTTTAACCTGGGCGCGAGCTACGATTGGAAAGGTCTGTCGATAAGCTGGGGGATTGAATTTCTTGCCGGTAAAAAAAGGGATGTCGCTTTTGAAGAGCTGGTGCTGAACGGCACGGTGGGGCAGGCCATGCCAGGAATTTACCGCATGTATCTCGTTGTGCCCAGCGTTTCTGTTTCGCACCGCTTCTGAAAGTCTGTCCATGAACCAGAACAGATCAGAGATCTCCGCAAAAGTTAAGCAGCCCGGGCAGGGAAGATATTTTCTGAAGGGAAGGAGAATGGCCAGGGACGGAATCGAACCGCCGACGCAGGGATTTTCAGTCCCTCGCTCTACCGACTGAGCTACCTGGCCATCCAGGCAGTCAATCAAAATCGTCTTATAGTATATTTATCTGGCCACTCAAAGTCAACTGCCCGAGTGATCAATTATGGCGAAAAATTTATCGAAGATCCGGCCGACCGTTAAGGCTAATTTATGGCAGCCGGACCGGTTGGACTCTGTGGTTGAATACAGCATCTCCCGCCGGTCTTCCGTTTCAGCAGTTCAGGCGGGCAGTTTTTACCTCTTTTGAAGTGGCGATAGTTGAAGTAATGTCGCCATTTTGAACAAATTGAAAAGAAAATAACCCTGTGTTATTCTTAAAAATATGATCAGGATGACCGGAAGCAAAAAAGAAGAAAAAATAAAAGAAACACTGCTTGAGAACAACGAGCTTTTCCGGAAGATTTATCAGGAACATCAGGAGTGCGAACGAAAATTAGATGAGCTGCGGTCGAAATCTTTCCTGAGTGAAGAAGAGAAGGTGCAGGAGAAAATGCTGAAAAAGAAAAAACTCAAGCTGAAAGATGAAATGTACCGGATGATTATCGAGTTTGGCAGTAAGGCGGAAACCGATGAGTAAAAAAAGCCGTTCGCCGCTCCGGGTGGCTTTAATCGGCACTGATTCCCTCAGAGCCCGGGAGATTAAAGAGCTGCTGAGCACGGGGAAACTGCCGATTAAAACCATGGAATTTTACGATCCCGGAGTGGAGGAAGAATACAGCAAACTGACCGATTTCGGAGACGAGCCGAAAGTTATTCATCATCCTTACCCGGAGCTGCTTGAGGGGCTGGATCTGGTGTTTCTGGCAGCTGATCGGGAGACCAACAGGAAGTTTGGCTGGCTCGCCCGGGAAAAGGGCTACCGGGCTATCGACCTGGAGGAAAGCTTCGCCGATCAGGAAGATGTACCGGTGGTGGTGGCCGGAATTAACGATCATCTGCTGGAAAATCCTGAGGTCTTCCTGGTTTCCAATCCTCATCCGGTCTCCATAATTCTGAGCCATGTTCTGTCTGCGGTCAGCTCCAGCTTCAGGCTGAAAAAAGCCCTGTCTGTGGTTCTCCAGCCGGTCTCGGCCTATTCTGACGAAGGCATTGAGGAGCTGGCTGACCAGAGTTTTGCTCTTCTGTCAAGCTCAAGCTCGAGCCAGAAGGTTTTTGGAGATCAGGTGGCTTTCAATTTTCTGCCGGAGGTGGAAAAAGCTGACCCGGACGGTTTTTCCAACCGCGAAAAACAGATTATTCAGGAAGTCAGGAAGGTGCTGGGACCGCAGGTTCCGCTGAGTCTTAACCTGATCCAGGCACCGGTTTTTCATGTTTATTCGCTGGCCGTTTTTCTGGAACTCGAGGATGAAGTTAAATTGCTGCAGCTGGAAAATATATTCAGAGAGCGACCGATTTTTCAGGTTCAACCTGCCGGTTCCGAGCAGGTGACCAATCTTCGCGTCGCCGGAAAGGAAAAAATATTCATCGGGCATCTTAGAAAAGATCCTTTTCTGAAGGGCGGCTACTGGGTGTGGGTGGCGGCTGACAACCTGACCGTCGGTTCTTCGCTTAATGCCCTGGGAATTGCCCGGAAAATGTTCCAGCTCGACTGAAATCACCTGCAGGGAGAATCTCTTATGATACGGAGCATGACTGGATTTGCCGAGAAAAGTTTCAACGGTCCCGGCATCAAGCTTAAGATTTTCATCAAGACGCTCAACCATCGTTTTTTTGACTGGGTTTATAAGGGAGTGGCTCTGGGAAAGCTGGAAAACGACCTGCGGCTGGCCTGTCAGAAGAAAATTTCCCGCGGCCGGGTGGAGGTGGTGCTGGAAATCGATTATCTCTCGCCCGAAAGCTGGAATTTTTCCGTAAACCGCCCGCTGCTGGAAAAGATTGTTACTGAAATGAAAAAGCTCTCCCGGAGCACCGGTCTTCCTTTCTCGCTCGCCCTTGATCAGTTGCTGCGGGTGCCTCAGCTCATCAGCATCAATCAGAAGGAGCTGGGCCGACAGGAAAAGCATTTTATCCTTCAGGCTTTTGAAAGAACGCTCGAGGATATCGTAAGACAGAGGGAGAGAGAGGGGCGAATGATTGTAAAACAGCTTGCTCAGCATCTCTCCCGGATAAGAAAATCCCTTCAGGAAATTGAAAGAATTTTTGGCGAGCAACCGGACCAGCTGAAAGAAAAGCTCACCAGAAAGCTCAAAGAATTAAACCATTCCAATCTGTCTGAAGAAAGACTTTCGGAAGAGGTGGCTTTTCTGATGCAGAAATTTGACCTGGCGGAGGAAATAACGCGGCTTAAAAGCCATCTGGAGACGTTCTGTCAGCTGATAAGGCCAGAGGTGAATGAACCCGTCGGAAAAAACCTTGATTTTCTGGCACAGGAACTTTCCCGGGAAATAAACACCCTGAATTCCAAGGCCCAGGACCTTGGCATCGTCAACCACTGCCTTAAAATAAAGAATGAAATAGAGAGCATCAGGCAGCAGGTTCAGAATCTCGAATGAGGCTGCTTTGAATTATAAAATCTGATAAAATTTCATGAGAAAGGGAGGCAGGCGAGATGATATATGTGATTTCCGGGCCATCAGGTTGTGGGAAATCCACTCTCATCAGAGAACTGCTTTCTCGTCTGCCCGGCATTCAGTTTTCTGTTTCTCACACTACCAGACCGAAACGGGCGGGCGAAGTTGAGGGCCGCGATTATTATTTCGTGACCAGAGAAGAATTTCAAAGGATGGTTGAGAGTCAGTCCTTCCTCGAATGGGCTGAAGTTCACGGACATCTCTACGGGACATCCCGCGATGAGATTTCTAAGAAAAGTCGTCTGGGAGACCTCGTGCTGGATATCGATGTTCAGGGCGCCGGACAGTTAAGGAAAAAACTGCCTCAGGCCAGATTTGTTTTTGTCGTGCCACCATCTTATCCGGAGCTGGAAAAAAGACTCAGACAGAGGAAAACAGACTCTCCGGAAACTATAGTGCTGAGGTTGAAAAACGCCCGCCGGGAAATTGAGGAAGCCAGCAATTTTGATTACCTGGTGATAAACGGTGAGCTGACACAGGCGGTGGAAGAGCTGAAATCTATCGTGCTGGCCCACCGTTGCCTTTTTGAACAGAGACAGAAGGAGTTCAAAGAAATACTCTGGAGTTTTAAATCCTGGCCGTAATCCGGCTGAAAGGCGATAGAATGAAAAAGATAGCTCTGGGTGTCTGTTCTTCCATCAGCATTTACAAAGCCTGTGAAATCATCCGACTTTTTCAGTCAGAAGGTCTGGGTGTGCGGGTCATCATGACGGAAAAAGCCACCCGTTTCATCCAGCCTTACCTGTTCACCTCGCTAACGGGTGAGAGGACGATAGTGGAACTTTTTGATGACGGGCAGAGGCCAATTGAACATATTTCGCTGGTGGATGAGATATCCCTGCTGCTGATAGCTCCGGCCACCGCCAACATCATTGCGAAGATGGCCAGCGGTGTGGCAGACGATTTTCTGTCGACCTTTTATCTGGCAGTAAAATGCCCGGTGCTGGTGGCTCCAGCCATGAATGAGGCGATGTGTTTGCATCCTCAGACCCAGGAAAACATCAAAAAGCTGAAAGCTCTCGGAGTGAACTTTGTTGAGCCTGAGAGCGGCTACCTGGCCTGCGGCAAACAGGGTCCTGGCCGTCTTGCTTCCCCCCGGACGATTGTCGATCACAGCCTCCGGTTGATAAGGAGCAGGGAAGCTTTTCACGGCAGAGTTGTGCTGGTAACGGCCGGTCCCACCAGGGAATTCCTCGACCCGGTGCGGTTTCTCTCGAATCCTTCGAGCGGCAAGATGGGTTATGAGCTGGCCAGAGAAGCTTACCAGCTGGGTGCCGAGGTTATTCTGGTTTCCGGTCCTACCTATCTTGAACCACCTGCTGGAGTTTACCTGGAAAAAGTGACTACGGCCGAGGAGATGAAACAGGCGGTGTTAAAGCACTATCCCCGGGCGGATGTGGTGTTGATGGCCGCAGCCGTGGCTGATTTTCGTTTTAGCGGTAGCTTTCGGGAAAAACTCAGAAAACAGGATATCAGGCCCGTGCTGGAAGTTGAACCCACACCCGACATACTCGAAGAGCTCGGGAAACGCAAGGAACGTCAGCTGCTGGTGGGATTTGCGGCTGAGACCAGCGAGCTGAGGGAGAAGGCCGCCGAAAAAATGACCCGCAAAGGTGTTGATCTGATGGTGGCAAATGATGTCTCAGTCCCGGAAACAGGCTTTGCCAGCGATGACAATGAAGTCCTGCTGATCTGGCCGGACGGTCGCAGCCGGAAGATTCCCAGGATGAGCAAAAGGAAAATCAGTCAGGAAATCATGAAGGAAATAGAGGTTTTGTTGAATGAACGGCGAAGACAGGTTTGAAGATTTCGAAAGGATAAGAGAGCAGCTGGAATTTTTCCGTGACCTCGGAGTGGAATTCTTGATATTTTCCGGAGAACCAGCCCGAAAGCAGGAAGAAATGAGGAAAGATACTCCTCTTCTGATTTCACCGGATTTGAGTCAGACTCAGGATGTCGATGTTCAGGCAGAATGGGACAGGCTTATCAGGAAAATACTTACCTGTCAGGCCTGCCCTCTTTACAGGGGAAGAACCCAGGCGGTTCCCGGTGAGGGTAACCGTCAGGCGAGATTGATGTTTGTCGGAGAAGCCCCCGGTCGGGATGAAGACCTGCAGGGAAGGCCGTTTGTCGGCCGTGCCGGGCAGCTGCTGACGAAAATTATTCAGGCGATGGGTTTCAGCCGGGAAGAAGTCTACATTGCGAACGTGATTAAATGCCGGCCACCTGAAAATCGGACTCCCAAGCCCGATGAAGTGAAATCCTGTTCTCCTTTTCTTCTTCGGCAGATTGAACTGGTCAAACCGAAGGTTATAGTGGCTCTCGGCAAGGTGGCTGTTGATTTTCTGCTGCCTGGCGCCAGGAGCATGTCTGAGGTCAGGGGAAAGTTTGGCCAGTTTCAGGGAATTCCGGTTATGCCCACCTTCCATCCCTCTTATCTGGTGAGAAACGAGGGCAATAAAGAAATCAAGAGAATGGTCTGGGAAGACATGAAAAAAGTTCTCCAGCTGTTGAAATCCTGATGTCCATCTACTGTGAAGTCATTTTTCCCCTCCCGGTTTTTCAAACTTTTCTATATCTTTTGCCGGAGCATCTGGAGCAAGTGGTAAGAGTCGGCTCCCGGGTGCTGGCGCCGCTGGGGCCGAGAAACCTTGCCGGATATGTGGTTGAAATTAAACGGCTCGAGCGCGAACCTGAGTTCGAGGTCAAAGAGATTACCGGCTGTGAAGAATTCGTCCTGCCGGAAAAATTGATAAAACTGGCCACAGAGCTCTCCAGAAGATCACTTTCCGCCCCCGGTTTGTTTCTGGAGATGGCCGAGCCTCCGGCTGTCAGACAGAAAGTCCGGATGAAGCTGGCCATCACCGAAAAGGGGATGACCGAGCTGGATTCAGGCAGGATAAAGGGCCGCCGCCGGCAGATTCTGACCCTGCTGAAAGATCGGGATTTGAGCCCGCTGTACATACGGAGAGCGCTAAAAATTAAGGAAATCAGCCCGCTGGTTAAAGAGCTTGCAGGAGAAGGTCTGATAGTTGTAAAGGAAAAAAAGATAAGGAAAAAGCAGCAAACCTCAGCGGTAAAGCCCCATTTCCAGCAGCTTACGCTACCTGTCTGGCCCGGGGGGATGCCTGAACCGGCAAAAAAGATTATCGAAGCTCTTGAGAAACGAAGTGGAGGAAGCTTCCTGCTGACCGGGGAATTCGATAGAAGGTTGGAGTTTCTTAAACCCGTGGTTGAATTTAACAGCAGCAATATTGGCTTTACGCTGATTCTGGTGCCTGAGATTCAGCGGCTGGAAAGGTTCCAGAGGTTTCAGAAAAGTTTTCCCGGGCCAGCAGTGGTCTGGCACAGTCAGCTTACCGGAAAACAGAAAAGCGAAGCCTGGAGCCGGCTGAGTTCCGGGCAGGTCCGGATAATTCTGGGCACCAGGACTGCTCTGTTTCTCCCGCTTGAACCTTTATCTCTGATCATAATAGATGAAGAGCAGGATGAGAATTATTACCAGACTGAAGGACCTGCCTTTGATGTCAGGGAGGCGGCTTCTCTCAGAGCCCGGCTGGAAAATGGCCTGGTCATACAGATGTCTGATTGTCCCCGGGTGAGCACGTACTTTCATCATCAGCAGAAAGCTGCCGTAATTGACCTGGGTAAAGAAGAAATAAAGTACAGCGTGGAATTCCATCAGCAGGATGCGGTCAAATTGTTGAAGGGGGATTTCGGACAGGAAGTGGCTGGAAAGCTTGAAGAAGGAGAAAAGGTATTCTTTCTGGTGAATCGCAAAGGATATGCCGGCTATGTTTATTGTCCTGGCTGCGGTTTTGTGGCTCGCTGTGAGAAATGCCGCATTCCTCTTAAGCTTGACATGAATGAGGGGGAACTGATTTGCGATTATTGCGGTATGAAAAATCCTGTTCCAGATAGCTGCCCGATCTGTCAGCAAGAATTGCGCCCTGGCAGAGGAAAGGGCAGCCAGTTTCTGAAGGAACAGCTGGAGCGCCTGTTCCCGGGAAAAACGGTTGAGTTGCTGGAAGAAAGAGCTGGAGAAACAGATTGCCGGAAGGCTCTGAAAAGAATAGTGTCAGGCAGAAGTTCTCTGGTGGTCGGAACTGATTATGCTCTCAGCCGTCTTCCTGAAAAGAGTTTCTCCTGGCTGGTTCTCCTCAGCCCTGAGTTTACTCTCAACCTGCCTGATTTTCAGGCGGGAGAAAAGACATTCTCGAGAATCTCCAGGGCCAGAGAGCTTCTTAAAAACGAAGAAAAATCCAGGCTGGTGGTCCTGACCTCAGGACCTCCGCCCGAAATGCTCACTCTGGCGGTTTATGGAGATTATGAAAATTTTTATGGGCGAGAAATTGACTACCGTCAGCTCTTAAACTATCCGCCGTTCAGCAGCCTTCTGGAGATAGGCATCGAGGGAAGATCTCTCCGCAGTTCAGGTCGGGGGTCAAGACTTCTTCTTGAGAGCCTGCAGGCTGATTTCCCGGCGCTCGAGCTTATCGGACCGAAACTGACCAGAAAAAAGTGGAAAAAAGGACAGCGGGAAGTGAAGCTGCTTATAAGGTTACCGGCAACAGAAACGGAACGACTTCTCTCTTATTTGATAGAAATCCGTCAGAAAAAACCAGCTATAAGATTAAGGGCAAGAATTTTTGACTGAATTAAAGACGTCTTTCTTTTTCTTCAGAAAAAGACTGATTTAATTCTGTTACTCGTCCTGGAAATCAGCAAAACGGACGGTGATTTCCCCCTTCTGGGTGACCTTTCTGTTTCTCAGGTCGTGTCCTATCAGTTCGATGGTCGCTTTGCACTCAAGAACGTTGTTGGTCCCGACAAGGCCACTAAGGGGGGGCTGAATTTTCGCAATATCCCTGACTATCATCAAGGGGATGCTCACGCTGGAACCTACCGGGACGAGGGTTGATAGATATCCTTCGAAATGATAGGGGACATCGGTCCCTTCTCCTGTAGCTCCGTCGCTTCTGGTGTAGGTAACCGTGTAGTTTGTAACCATTATGTCGCTGTATTGAGAAACGCCCATCACCGGATTCGGGTCTTTCGTGGCGGCTCTCAGGGTAATAGTGACAAAATCAGAGTAAGCAATTCCGTTTCTCAGGACATCAGAATAGACCACGGTCGAGTCGTTTCCCTGGTCATCTTTGCCGACGATGTTCTCTATGATCAACAGACTTGCGGATTTTGAGTCATTTTCGACCGGGTTGCAGGAGAATAACATCAAACCGAGGGTAATTATCGCTATTATCTTGAAGCTGGAAGTAATTTTCTTCATGGTTTTCTTCTCCTATTTTGGTTATTTGATAATCCTTGGCGTGATAAATATAAGCAGTTCCCTGTTCTGTTTTGTTCTGGCAAAGGAGCGGAAGAGACCGCCAAGCACGGGGATGCTGTGGAGATAGGGAACCCGTTCTCTCGTTATCGAATCCTCTGTCCGGTAGATTCCGCCGATTACCGTGGTGCCTCCGTCGGGAACCATGACGGTGGTTTTGGCGCTCTGGGTGGTGATCGGTGGAATGCCGTTGACCAGGTTGGCAAAATCAGCCGCATTATTCTGGATTTCTATGCTCATTATTATCGTGCCTTCAGCTGTGATCTGGGGAGTCGCCCGAAGTTCCAGAGCTGCGTTCACGTATCTCGTGGTGACGGTGAAATTGGCCACCGTTTGAACAGGGATCTGACGACCCTGAACGATTTCAGCCGGCTGGTTGTTCTGGGTGGTTACTTTCGGAGAAGATATGATGCGGCCCTGACCGCTGGTTTCCAGAGCGGAGAGAGCAACGTCCAATCTGAAAGTATCCATTATGTTGGCAAAGGAGAAACCAACCGCGGTGTTGAAAGCCGGCGCGGGCAGGTTTATGGCATAGCCACCCAGCGGTCCGCCGATGCCTTTAGTCACAATTCCCTGAGGAATCATCGCGCCGTCAGCCAGAATCTTGTTGGGGAAAGAAATGGCTGTCTGATTCCCGTAGAACGGGTCGATAACTCCTTTATAGCCCCACTGAATGCCAAGGTTTCTGATAAAGGTGGAGGTGGCTTCGACAATTCTGGCCTCGATGGAAACCTGCGGGGTGGGAGTGTCGAGAACGCTGATCAATCTTTCGATAAGTTCCATGCGGTCGCGCACCTCGCTGATGATCAGTGTGTTGGTTCTTTCATCTATGACAATTTCGCCGCTCCTGGATAACCGGCTCTTCAGGAGTGCCTGGACGTCTCTGGCTTTGGAGTAAGAAAGAGTTATGGTTTTAACCTGGATGGGTCCTGCCAGTTCCTTGCTTTCTTTAACTCTTCTCAGCTCTTCGTCTTCCCTGGCCAGCGTCGACATCGGGGCTATTCTCAGAACGTTGCCTTCAATGACCTTGCCCATCCGGTTCTGGCGAAGGACGATTTCCAGCGCCTGATCCCAGGGCACCTGCTGCAGATTGCAGGTTACCGTGCCTCTGACTTCAGGGTCGAAAATCACGTTCAACCCGGCAAAATCTGCCAGGAAGAGCACCACGTCTCTCAGGTCAGCATCCTTGAACTTCAGGCTGATCAACTCGCCTGAATATTTATCTTCAACCGTCTGTATCACCCGGGGTTTGAACTGCTCTTTTTCCTGGGCTGCCGGTTTGGTCAATTTTGGTTCAGGTTCAGCTTTAGATTCGACCGGTTCAGTGACCGTTCTGACCGGCGCCGGTTCCGGTCTGGTTTCTTTTTTCTCTGGAGCGGATGGCTGAGGAGCGGCAGCCGGAATGGCCGCAGAGAGAGTTGTTTTTGGCGGTTCTGGCTTCCTGATTTCTTCATTCTTTTGAGCGAGAGCTATTCCCTCCCGGTCATAAAAGGAAATCTGCAGTCCCCGGCCGGTCATATCGAGCGAATACTGCCCGGCATCTTTCAGGTCAAACACCAGCCTGGTGATCGGGCAGGGATCACCGCTCTTAAATTGCGCTACCCTCACTCTTTCCACATTTGCCCGGCCGACCTGATAGGACTGACCAGGTCTGGAAAGGGTGGTGTTGAGCAGGTCAACCACCAGGCGGCTGGGATTTTCCAGAGCGAAAGTCTGTATCAGCGGCTGACCGGTAAGCCCGACCAGGAAAGTAATTCTGTCTGTTTCGTTCTTCACGTTCAGGTCGGAGAAACTTATCTGGTTCTCCGGGCGGATAAGAGAGGACATCGCCTGGTCAATCTGGTAAGAAGAAGCTCTGAGAAATTCCGTGAGTTCGATCGCTGCCTGGCCGTTTTCAAACAGCAGACGGAAAGGAACTTTTTCTTTGAGTTTTATCAGTATCCTCAAGTTTTCGCCGGCGGGCTGGAGCTGAATGCTGCTGATCAGTCTGCTGGAAGGTTCCAGCGTGGACGGGATTTCCACCGGCCTGGTACCGGGGAGCTCAACCGAAAGGACAGGCGGAGTTTCAGAAAGATAGTTGAGATTTCTGATCTGCACAGGGCTATCAGTCTTCAAAAGAATTCTGGTAGAAAGCAGACCCGGCTTAACTTCAATTTTGCTGAGTTCTGCAGCCTGTACGGTTAAAGCTGTAATCAGTATTAAATTTATTGCCGTCAGAAATAGCCGACAAACATTCCTTTTCATGTTAACGCTCCTCCGGATTAATTTCTTTAACAACATCCCTGGGCCTCATAAGGGGTATTCCCCTCTCATGAGTCTGGTGGAAAATTACTTTTGAGTCGTCGATTGACAGGATATAGCCATCTGCAAGTCGATCTCCGACTTTCAAAAAATAAGGGAATTCCTGAGGTCCAGAAATTATGGCCACATATCCTTTCGGGGTTTTGACAATCCCCACCAGCTTGGAGTTATCGATGGTCAGCTGGCCTTCACCCACTGCAGCCTTGCCGCTTCCCGAGCCCTTGCCGATAAGGTCGAAAAAGGGATCTCTTCTTCCGCCAGGGTCATAGGAAGCTCTCGGGGGAAGGTTGCTCAAAGCCTGCTGGGGGGAGATGAGCGTTTCCTGCTGGCTGCCCTGCTGCACTTCCTGGCCATAGGCGGCAGCCGTCAGCCAGGCAGAAAGCACTGTCACCAGCAAAACCGTTAAAAATATGATTGTCTTTCTCATGTTATTTCCCCTGCGTTTGTGTTCTCGCTGTGGTTTTCGTCTGCGTCGGTTGCTCTTCCAGAAAATAATAGGTGGTGGTAATGAATTTTGCTCCGATCGTCAGGTTTTCGGTCTGGTTGCTCAGAGCTTTAATCTGGAAGTTGTTGACGTTGAATAAGCGGGCAAAATTGCTCAGCTTATCGAAAAAGATACCGAGATTGTGATAGGTTCCTGAGATTTCAATATCAATTGGCCATTCGGCATAAAAATCTTTTTTGACTTCACCTTTTGGCTGAAATCTTAAAACGTTCAGGCGGGAATCGTAGGCCAGCTGCTGGATTCTTCTCAAAATTTCGGCAATCTCTTTCTGCTGGGGAATAATCTGCTCCAGGTCTTTCAGGGTGGCGGTCAGGATCACCAGTTCCGCCTCAATCTTATCCAGTTCTTTTTTCTTTTCCTTCAGCACCTGGACTTCTTTTTCCAGCTTTTCCCTCTGCTGCCGGAGATCCTGCAGCTCTTCGTTTCTGGGTTTAAAGTAGAAAAAGAAAACCAGGGCGAAGATAACCACCGCCAGTATTAAATATCCATACCAAGGCCAGTTTCTCATGGCAGTCTCCTTCTTGGCGTCTGAGCGGCGGGTTTAGCCGGCGCCGGTTGTTCAGCCTGGGGCTTTTTCACCGGGACAGTCATGTCAAATTCGAGAAAGGTGACGTTTCCCTGGCTTTTCTGGGCGGAAATGATAAGGTCAACCCGCCCGAAGGTTTCGCTGCGTTCCAGATTTGTTATGAAATCGGCGATCATATTGTTGGAAATGGCGTTGCCTTTGATCTTCAGCGTCTGACCGTCAAAGCTGGCCTCTTTCAGCCAGACATAGTCAGGGATCCGCCGGTTGATCTCCGACATGATCCTCACCGCAATATCCTGATTGGCTTTCAGCTGCCTGATAAGGTTGATCTTCATTTCCAGGTTGGCTTTCTGGAGTTTAACCTCTTCCAGTTTAGCCACCACGTATTGAAGCTGGTTCTTTTCCTGCTGAGCCTGGGCGATTAATTCCCGTTCCTTCTGCATCTGCCAGTGTTGATAAAAATAGTAGCCGGCCAGGCTGACAAGGAGAAGCAGGAAGATGATGGTTCCTATGTTGGCTTTTTTCTTTTCCTTAACTACCCTGGGTAAACCTGGTTTTACAGGTTCCCTTGCTTCCTTGGCTTCCGGTTTTAATAAATTAATCCTGATCATGGCTCATTTCTCTGCCTTTCGCGTTGAAAGTCCAACGGCCACCCCGAAAACAGGGGCCATTTCATTAAAATAAATCGATTCAAATTTCTTCGGGTCGTAATTGATGTTCCGGAAAGGATTCAACAGCTCGGTTTTGATTCTGAACTTCAGCTCAAAAGCGCTGACCATGTTCGGGATAAGAGCCAGGCCGCCGCTGAGGAAGATCTGTTCAATCCGGCGATCCCTCTTTTCGCCCGCCTCGTAAAATGAGAAAGTTTTTTCCATTTCATCCAGCAGGTCTCTGATGTTCATGGTCAGAACCGAAGCAAACTGGTCAGCGTTGATGTTTTTGCCCGGGATACCTTTAAGGGCTGCCTCCGCTTCTTCGAAGGAAACATTGAGTTCCTTGCGGATGTTTTCGGTGAAGAAATAACCGCCGAGCGCCAGGTCGCGGAACAGCTGGGGCACTCCGCGCTCGACGATGCCGACGTTGGTGATGTTGGCTCCCATATTTACCAGAGCCACCGTCTTTTCCTTGAAAATTTCCGGGTAGTTAATCTCAAAAGCGTTAATCAGGGAGAAGATGTCCACTTCGATGGCCACCAGATTCTTTCTGGCCATGCTCACCGCGTTGCTGTAATTTGCAATTTTATCTTTCTTCGCGGCCACCAGCAGGATGTCAACCATGCCCTCGGCGCTTCGCGGGGACCTGATCACGTGGTAATCAACGTTGGTTTCCTCGTAATTGTAAGGAATGTTATGCTTGGCTTCCCAGATGATCGACTCGGCCAGTTCCTGTTCGTCCATGGCCGGAAGAGCGATCTTTTTGATGATGACCGAGTTTCCGGAGATGGCAATGGCCACATCCCGGCTGGAAATTTTGGCGTTTTCGAACAGCAATTTAATCGTTTCGCTGACCGCAGTAGAATCGAT
>FWWL01001487.1_pt1 | contig 55492 bp, 55 predicted proteins | sample 2228331 | NCBI WGS metagenome assembly FWWL01 (sample SAMEA103939775, study PRJEB20133) | metagenome | reverse complement strand
CGGGCGCCTGGGCGCCGGCCCGGGCCCGCGCCTGCGTCCGCTGCGCGGCAGCCACCTGGTGCTGCCGTCCTGGCGGCTGCCCCTGGCGCAGGCGGTCAGCCTGATGCACCCGGCCGATGGCCGTCCGGTGTTCGCCTTCCCGTGGGAGGGCGTGACCCTGGTCGGCACCACCGACGTCGACCACGACGCCCCGGTCGAGCGCGAGGCGGCCATCACCCGCGCCGAGTTCGACTACCTGCTGGCCGCGCTGCACGCCCAGTTCCCGCAACTGGACCTGGGCGAGGAGGACGTGCTGGCCACCTTCGCGGGCGTGCGGCCGGTGCTGGATGGTGGCGCCGGCCTGCCGCCGTCCAGGGAAGGGCGCGAGCACGCGATCTGGTCCGAACCGGGAATGGTCACCGTCACCGGCGGCAAGCTGACCACTTTCCGGCGTATCGCGCTGGACGTCTTGCGCCACGCCGGCGCGCAGCTTCCGCACTGGAAGCCCGACCTGCGGCCGTACCCGGTGTTTCGCCGCGTCGCCCTGCCGGCCGCGGGCGGGCTGCGCGGCCCCTTGCTGCAGCGCCTGGCCGGGCGCCACGGCGCGGGTGCACAGGCGCTGTTGGACGCGGCGCGCGAGGACGAGCTGGAGACGATTCCGGGAACCGAAACGCTCTGGGCGGAACTGCGCTGGGCCGCCCGCTCCGAGGCGGTGCAGCAACTGGACGACCTGCTGCTGCGGCGCACGCGGCTGGGCCTGCAGCTGCGCGACGGCGGCCGGGCATTGCTGCCGCGGGTGCGCCGCATCTGCCAGGCCGAGCTGGGTTGGGACGACGCGCGATGGGAAGCGGGGGAGGCGGCTTACCTGAGGCAGTGGCGGGTGTGGCACGGGATTCCGCGAAGACAGGAGGCCCGCCCATGAACGATCCCTTGATCCTGGCGATCGACAACGGCACCCAGAGCGTGCGCGCGCTGCTGTTCGACCTGTCGGGCGAGCTGGTGGCGCGCGCGCAGGAGCCGCTGCAGGCCTACTTCTCGCTCCACCCCGGCTGGGCCGAGCATGACGCCCAGGGCTACTGGGACGCGGTCTGCCGCGCCTGCTTGCGCCTGTGGGAGCAGCCGGGCGCCGACAAGGGGAGGGTGGCGGGCGTGGCCGTGACCACCCAGCGCGGCACCGTGGTCAACCTGGACAGGGACGGCAAGCCCCTGCGGCCGGCCATCACATGGCTGGACCAGCGCACGACGGACGAGGTCCCGCCGATCGGGCCCTTGTGGCGCGCCGCGTTCCGGCTGGCGCGCGTGGACGGCACGATCGACTTCTTCCGCGGCGAGGCGGAGATCAACTGGATCCGCGCCCACCAGCCCGAGGTGTGGAAGGCGACGCACAAGTACCTGCTGCTGTCGGGCTACCTGAACTACAGGCTGTGCGGCAGCTTCATCGACTCGTCCGGCTCGCAGGTGGGATACCTGCCGTTCGACTACCGCCGGCGCAGGTGGGCGGGACCGCGCGACTGGAAGTGGCAGGCGCTCGCGGTCGAACCGCGCATGCTGCCCGAACTGGCCGAACCGGGCACGCGGATCGGCGCGGTCAGCCCGGCGGCGGCGCAGGAGACCGGCATTCCGGCCGGGCTGCCGCTGCTTGCGGCGGCGGCCGACAAGGCCTGCGAGGTGATCGGCGCCGGCTGCCGGGCGCCGCACGTCGGATGCCTGAGCTACGGCACCACCGCGACCATCAACACCACCAGCGAACGCTACGTCGAGGTCACGCCCTTCGTCCCGCCATATCCGGCCGCCCTCCCCGGCGCCTACAGCACCGAGGTGCAGGTGTTTCGCGGCTACTGGATGGTCAACTGGTTCAAGGAGCAGTTCGGCCACCACGAGCAGGCGCGCGCCCTGCTGGAGGACGTGGCGCCGGAGCGGCTGTTCGACCAGCTGGCCAGTTCGGTGCCACCCGGCGCGATGGGCCTGATGCTGCAACCCTACTGGACGCCCGGCATCCGGGTGCCGGGGCGCGAGGCGAAGGGGGCGATCATCGGCTTTGGCGACGTGCACACGCGCGCCCACGTGTACCGTGCCATCCTCGAGGGGCTGGCCTACGCGCTGCGCGAGGGCAAGGAGCGCATCGAAAAGCGCAGCGGCACCGCGATCACCGAGCTGCGCGTTTCCGGCGGCGGATCGCAGAGCGACGCCGCGATGCAACTGACCGCCGATATCTTCGGCCTGCCGACCGCGCGTCCGCATGTCTACGAGACCTCGGGGCTGGGCGCCGCCATCGACGCCGCGGTCGGGCTCGGCCTGCACCGCGACTTCGCCACGGCGATCGGCGCAATGACCCGGGTTGGCCGCGTGTTCGCGCCACACGACGCGAACCGGGAGATCTACGACCGCCTGTACCGGCGGGTATACCTGCGCATGTACCGGCAGTTGCAGCCGATGTACCATGAGATCGCGCAGATCACGGGCTACCCGCGGCAGTGTTAGGAAACTAGTGGAAGGGTCCGCGCGCCAGGTCGCGCAGGTCGCCCATGGACGCGAGCTCGACCCGGTTGCGGCCGGCGGCCTTGGCGGCGTACATGGCGCGGTCGGCGGCGACGAAGAGGCCCGCCATGTCGTCGAACTGGGTCGGGACGATGCTCGCCACGCCGACGCTGACCGTGATCCATGGCGAGCCCGGCGACCCGGGGTTGGGCAGGCGCAGCGCTTCGACGTGGGCGCGGATCGACTCGGCCAGGCCGCTGGCCGCTTCGGGCCCTGTCTCGCCGAACAGCAGCGCGAACTCCTCGCCGCCGTAGCGGGCCGCCAGGTCGGACGGACGCAGGGCGTGCGACTGCAGCGCCGCGGCCACCGTGTGCAGGCAGGCATCGCCGGCCGCGTGGCCCAGGGTGTCGTTGTAGGGCTTGAAGTGGTCCACGTCGAGCACCGCCAGCGATAGCGGCTGGCTGTCGCGCACGGCGCGCTGCCACTCCTTTTCCATGAAGCTGTCGAAATGGCGCCGGTTGGCGATCCGCGTCAGCGGGTCGACCAGGGCCTCGCGCCGCAGCGCCAGCTGGGCGCGCACCCGGGCCGAGACCTCGGCCATGCGTAGCGGCTTGGGGATGTAGTCCGCTGCTCCGGTGTCGAAGCCCGCCACCACGTCGTCGGTCTCGGTGCGCGCGCTCATGAAGATCACCGGGATGTGCGCGGTCGCGGGGTGTTCTTTCAGGCGGCGGCAGGTTTCCAGCCCGTCGATCCCGGGCAGGATGATGTCGAGCAGGACCAGGTCCGGCCGCACGCGCTGCGCGATGTCGAGCGCCCGTTCGCCGCTGGTGGCCACGAAGGTCTGGTAACCCTGCTGCAGCAGCAGGGCGCGCAGCGCGCCGAGATTGGCCGGCGCGTCGTCGACGATGAGGATCGCGGCCGGGCGCGCTGCCAGGCTCGCTGGAACGGTTTCGATCATGCTCATGCCTTGCGGCGTGGGTTGATGGCGAGCGAAATCATACCCCGGCCCGGGGCCGCGCGACACAAAGGGAAGATTTATTTACTGATATTTGTTGCCGTACAACAACTTCTTGCGCCCCTGTCCGGGCTGCGTGCAGCCCTGGCATGCAGGGTGGGTGGCGGACGCCGGCCGGCGTCCGCGCGGGGGTATCGCGGCTATGCTTAGAGCATGCCCTTGATCAGTTGGCCGAGGATGGCGATGCCTTCGCGGATGCGCTCGGGCGGCACGGTCACGAACGACAGGCGCAGGGTGTTCGACTCCGGCTCGTTGGCGTAGAACGGCGCGCCCGGCACGAAGGCGACGCGCGCGGCGATCGACTGGTCCAGCAGTTTCATCGCGTCGACCTGCTTGGGCAGGGTGACCCAGATGAACATGCCGCCTTCCGGGCGGGTCCAGGTGACGCCTTCCGGGAAGTGTTCGGTCATCGCGTCGAGCATGACCTGGCACTGGTCGCCGTACAGCTTGCGGATGGTCGGGATGTGCTCGCCCAGGAAGCCGTCCTTGACCACCTCGTGCACGACCATCTGGGTCAGCTGGGCGGTGTGCAGGTCGGCGGCCTGCTTGGCCAGTTCGAGGCGGCGCACCAGCGGCAGCGGGGCGCACACGTAGCCCAGGCGGATGCCAGGGGTGAGGACCTTGGAGAACGAACCCATGTAGATCACGCCGTCCGGGTTCATCGCCACCATCTTCGGCATCGGTTCGCCCTTGTACGACAGCGCGCCGTAGGGGTCGTCCTCGATCAGCGGCAGGCCCAGGCGGGCGCAGGTCTCGACCAGTTCACGGCGGCGCTCCAGCGACAGCGAGCGGCCGGTCGGGTTCTGGAAGTTCGGCAGCGAATACAGCAGGCGGGCGCCCTGGGCCACGGCGTCGATCGACGAGGGCACCAGGCCGTCGTCATCGGTGGCGACCGACTTGAACTCGGGGCGGTACACCGAGAACGCCTGCAGCGCGCCCAGGTAGCTCGGGGTCTCCACCAGCACGCGGCTGCCTTCGTCGATCAGCACCTTGCCCAGCAGGTCCAGCGCCTGCTGCGAACCGGAGGTCATGAGGATCTGCTCGGGCAGGATCTTCGAGCCTTCCGTGGACAGCGAATTGGCAATCCATTCCCGCAGCGGGGCGTAGCCATCGGTCGGGCCGTATTGCAGGGCGACCTTGCCGGTCTCGGTCAGGACCTTGTCGTAGGCCGCCTTCATGCGCTCGACCGGGAAGGTGGCGGGCGAAGGCAGGCCGCCGGCGAACGAGATGATTTCCGGGCGTTGGGTGATTTTCAGGATTTCGCGGATGAACGAGCTCTGCAGCTGCTGCGCGCGCTCCGAAAACTGCCACTGGATGGGGTTTGGATTTTCAATTTTCATACTAATCTCACAGGAAGGGCCGCGGTGGGTGCCGGGGCATTATAAAACACGCCTGGTGGGCGGGCTCTGCCGGGACCCGGCCGGATAAGCCAGGCCCCTCTAACGTGCTGCGATTAGGCGACTTCAACGATCATTTCGATTTCGACGCAGGTGCCGCGCGGCAGCGAGGCGACGCCGAAGGCCGAGCGCGCGTGCTTGCCGGCGTCGCCGAACAGTTCGCCCAGCAGCTCGGAGCAGCCATTGGTGACCAGGTGCTGCTCGTTGTAGTCCGGGGTCGAGGAGACCAGGCTCATCACCTTGACGATGCGCTTGACGCGGGTCAGGTCGCCGCCGCAGGCTTCCTGCAGGGTGCCCAGCAGGTCGATCGCGACCGAGCGCGCCGCAGCCTGGCCGTCGGCGGTGGTCTTGTCCTTGCCCAGTTGGCCCACGTTCGGGGTGCCGTCCGGGTTCTTGGCGATATGGCCGGAGAGGAAGACGAGGTTGCCGGTCTGTACGTACATGACGTAGGCGGCGGCCGGCGCGGCCGGCGGTGCCAGGGTGATGTTCAGTTCTTTCAGTTTGTCGTAGACGGACATGTTCAATTCCAGGTTGCGTGAATAGAAGCGGTATTGTACGACTTGCCAGCTCCACTGCCCACCATCAGTCGCGTTGCGCGGACAGTACACGCGCGAAGACGGGGGCGTCCACGTTGGCCCCGGTGACGGGCAGCGCGATCCGCGCATCCGGCCGCAATTGTCCGCGCCCGCGCAGCAGCAGGGCCCCGGCCAGCGCCGCGGCGCCGGCCCCCTCGGCCAGGTTGTGGGTGCAGGTGTAGAGCATGCGCATCGCCTCGGCCACCTGGTCGTCGCTGACCGCGATCACGTCGTGCGCGTGGGCGAGCACCACTTCGAGCGATGTCGCTTCGGCGGCGCGGCAGGCCATGCCGTCGGCCAGCACCGTGCTCACCGGGGATTCGACCGCGCGGCCGGCCTGGAACGAGCGCTGGTAGGCGAGGGCGTGGCTCGACACCACGCCGACCACCCTGGTGCGCAGGTCGAGCGCGCGGCAGGCGGCGATCGCGCCGCAGATGCCCGAGCCCTGGCCGATCGGCACCAGGACCAGCTCCGGTTCCGGCATGGCGCGCAGCAGTTCGAGCCAGTAGCTGGCCACGCCCGCCACCAGGTCCGGGTGGCAGGAGGGCACCATGTGCAGGCCGTCGCGTTCGGCGAGCGTGGCGGCGTGCTCGCGGCTCTCCTGGAATTCGCCGCCGTGCTCGATGACGCGGGCCCCGAGGGCGCGCATGGCCGCGTTCTTCTCGGAGCTGTTCCCGTGCGGGACGACGATGGTGGCCTGCAGGCCGTGCCGGCGTGCGGCGAAGGCCACCGACTGGCCGTGGTTGCCGCGGGTGGCGGCGATGACGCCGCGCAATCCCGGCTCGCGCCGCACCAGCCGCTCCATGTACACCAGTCCCCCGCGCACCTTGAATGCGCCGGTGGGCGCGTGGTTCTCGTGCTTGACCCAGGCTTGCACGCCCAGCGCCTGGTCCAGCAGTGGCCAGCGGTACTGCGCGGTCGGCGTGACGGCCTGGTAGACCAGGCGCGCGGCGGCGTCGAGTTCGGCGAGGGAGGGAAGCTGCATGGGATGTCCTTTCGATGGGGGTGCTTCGCGGAATTGGGATTGTGCCAGCTATGTCACCTGCATCCTGCGGCCGGCGAACACCACGCCGATGACGGCCAGCGCGAACGCGCAGTTCGCCAGGGTCAGCGGCTCGCCCAGCAGGACGGCGGCGCCGGCCAGGCTCAGGAAGGGTTGCACCAGTTGCACCTGGCCGACCCGCGCCACGCCGCCGCGCGCCATGCCGCGGTACCAGAAGAAGAAGGCGATGAACATGGAGAACACGGTCACGTAGCCGAACGCCAGCCAGGCGGGGGCGCCGACCTCGCCCAGCGTGGCGAACTGGGGTCCGGCCAGCCAGGGCAGCAGGGGCGCGACGAAGGGCGCGGCCAGCACCAGGGCCCAGCAGATCACCTGCTGCCCGCCCATGCCGCGCGACAGCCGGCCGCCCTCGGCGTAGCCCACGGCCGCCGAGGCCACGGCGCCGAACATCAGCAGGTCGGCCGGCTGGAAATGCCCGCCGCCCTGCGCCAGTGCGAACCCGACCACCAGGCTCGAACCGAGCACGGCGACGGCCCAGAACCCGCGCGATGGCCGCTCGTACCCGCGCAGCGCCGAGTACAGCGCCGTGATCAGGGGCAGCACCCCGGCCAGCAGCGCGCCGTGGGAGGCGGGCAGGGTGCGCAGGGCGATCGAGGTCAGCAGGGGGAAACCGACGATGCAACCGGCCGCCACCAGGGCCAGCGGCGCCAGCGCGGCGCGCGGCGGCAGCGGGGCCCGCTGCCACCACAGCCAGACACCGGCGAGCGCGGCCGCGCCAAGGGCGCGGCCGAGCGCGACGAAAACGGGGTCCAGGTCGGCCACCGCCATGCGGGTGAAGGGCATGGTCAGGCTGAACATCGCCACGCCGACCAGGCCCAGCAGCATCCCCCGCGTTTCGTCCTGGGCGGTGGCGGGGAGGGGACAGGCGGCCGTTGCGGTCATGTGGTGCTCCTTCTTGCGCTGCTTGCGCGTGGCTTGTGAACACCTGTATCCTAATCAAACAGACCAATACAGTCCCAATACACTTTGCGGCATAATTTCCATACTGTCATGGTGAAATGACCAATACACCCCTGCTGGCCCCGCTCTCGCGCGAATCGGGCGAAGCGCTGTCGGACCAGATCGTGCGGGCCGTGGCGGCGCGCATCGACGAGCGCCTGCTGCGCAGCGGCGCGCGCATGCCGTCGATCCGGCAGTTCGCCGCCGCCCACGCAGTCTCGGCCTTCACGGTCGTCGCCAGCTACGACCGGCTGGTCGCGCTGGGCTACCTGGAGTCGCGCCGCGGGGCCGGCTTCTTCGTGCGCGACCGCGCGCCGCTCGCCGCGGCGGACAGGCGCCCGGCCGATGCGGCGGGCGGCGCCGGCGCGGACCAGCCGCTCGACGTCGCCTGGCTGATCCGCAGCCTGTTCCGGCAGGCGCCCTTGAACCTGTCGCCGGGAGCCGGCGTGCTACCGCCCGACTGGCTGGACGGCGCCGCCGTCGCCAACGCGCTGCGCGCCCTGAGCCGCCAGAACGGCAACAGCCTGCTCAACTACGGTTCGCCGAACGGCTTTCTGCCGCTGCGCCAGCAGCTCCAGCTCAAGCTGGCGGAACTGGAGATCGCCGCCGCGCCGGAGCAACTGGTGACCACGCTGGGAGTGACGCAGGGGCTGGATCTCGTGGCGCGCGAATTCTGCCGTCCGGGCGACACGGTGCTGGTCGACGACCCCGCCTGGTTCCTGATGTTCGGCTCGTTCGCCGCGCTGGGGTTGAAGGTGGTCGGCGTGGCGCGCGCCGCGGACGGTCCGGACATCGCCCAGCTGTCGCGGCTGGCGGCGCTGCACAAGCCGCGCCTGTACGTCATCAATTCGGTGCTGCACAACCCGAGCTCGACCTCGCTGTCGGCGGCCAAGGCTTTCCAGGTGCTGCGCCTGGCCGAGGAGCACGATTTCGCCATCGTCGAGGACGATATCTACTGCGACCTGCATCCCGGCGGGGCGGCGCTGCCCGCGACCCGGCTGTCGGCCCTCGATCAGCTGCAACGGGTGATCTACCTGGGCGGGTTCTCCAAGTCGATGGCCGCCAACCTGCGGGTCGGCTTCATCGCCACCTCGCGCGAGCGCGCCCAGCGCCTGGCGGACCGCAAGATGCTGGCAACGCTCACGACCAGCGACATCGGCGAGCGGGTCGTGTACAAGATCCTGTCCGAAGGCCACTACCGCAAGCACCTGGACCGCATCCGCGCGCGCCTGGACGCGGTGCGCCCGAAGGCCCTGCGGCGCATCGAGTCGCTGGGCATGAGGCTGGAGAGCGCGCCCGGGGCGGGAATCTTCGTCTGGGTGGACGCCGGCTGCGACACCAACGCGCTGGCGGCGCGGGCGATGGAGCAGGACATCCTGCTCGCGCCCGGCAGCCTGTTCTCGCCGAACCAGCTGCCGTCGACCCACATGCGGCTCAACGTGGCGGCGCTGCAGGAGCCGGCCTTGTGGCGGTTCCTGGAAAACGCGCTGCCGCCTGCGGGGCGACCTGGCTAGTGCGGCGCCCCGGTCGGGCCCGCGCGTTGCGACACCCGGCGCGCTATCGCGTCCTCCAGCCTTTCCACCGACTGTCCAGCGCCACGGACCGCTCCCAGGATCGTCGGCGCATCCAGGCCGCCGGGCCGGGAGGCCTCGGCCAAGGCCCAGGTGCGCGCCGCGCGACTGCCGCTGCGGCAGTAAATGAGCGTCGGCTCGCCGCCCGCCAGTTCCTCGCGCAGGCGGACCACCGCAGTGTCGCCGATCTCGCCAGGGGGAACGGGAATATAGGCAAAGCGCATGCCGTGCGCTTGAGCGGCGCTGCCGATGCTGGCCGCAGTGGGCTGGTCGGGGGCTTCCCCGTCCGGCCGCAGCGCGACCAGTACCTTGTAGCCCTTTTCCTTGAGCGTGGCCAGGTCAGCCTGCACCACCTGGCCGGACACCGCGACCTCGGGGGTCATCTGGACCGCGCGCACGGCGTCATGCGCCATGGCGGCAAACGGATGCGCCGCAAGGAGGGCGAGCACAATGTGGGCTGTGGTGGCATGCAAGGGTTTCATTCGCTTCCTCCGTTTTCCTGGCATGGCATCATAACCGCTTTCAATCGGTTCCCGTCGGCGCGGTCGAGGTCAGCAGCGGCCGGTTCGCCGGAGGGCGCGCCGCGAGAACGGGTGCCAGGTCTGCATCGCGGCCCAGCACCAGGCGCAGGTCCGCCGGCGCCGCCATCTCCCGTGCCGTCCGGAGCAGCGCCCGGCCGCCGAGCGCCGCCTGCAGCGCCCGCGCGGCATCCGCGAATCCCGGGCGATATTCGATTCTCGTCGATGGCTGGCCGAAGGGCTTCGCGTTCGTCAGGCGCCTTGCGGTGATCCCGTGCGCGGCCAGGGCCTGCCGGAACCGTTTCGCCAGGCCGTTCGCGCCGTGTCCGTTCGAAATCTCCAACTGATAGTTTTGCCGTCCTGCCCTGCCTGCGAGGGAGGAGCCCTTGCCTGGCGCGAGCGCCGGGGACCGTGCCGCCGCAGGGACCGGGGACGCGGTGCGCAACTCGTAAACGTTCGCGGCCACCCGGACCAGGCGCAGGCCGTCCTCCGCGGCAGCCGGCGCAGCGGCGATGGATTGGGAACGGGCCGGGGCAGGGGAGGCGGCCGGCCCGGTCGGGGTGGCGGGCCGTAGCGCGGGCGCGGCGGGCGCGGGCAGGGGGCTGGCCATGGCGGCTTCGGCCAGGCGCAGGTTGACCCGCGCGCGCTCGTCCTCGGGCCGTTCGGCCAGCACCTGGCGGAACACCGCGGCCGCCGCCTCGTACTCGCCCTGGAGGTGATACACGTAGCCGAGGTTGTTCAGCGCCTGGGGCAGGCCAGGGTAGTCGGTCGATACCGCCAACAGCATCGCGCGGGCCTGGGCCAGCCGGCCCTGCTGGGCGTGGATCACGGCGGCGCCGATGCGTGGCCCGGCATCGAAGGGATCGCGCGCGCTGGCGTAGTTGTAGGCGGTCAGGGCCTGTTCGAGTTCGCCGCGCTCGTGATGATAGCGGCCAAGCTGGTAGTAGGCGGCCGCCGGATCGTCGGCGCCGTGGCGCACCTGTTGCGCCGGATGGAACACGGCCTGGAGCGGCGCCGGCAGGTGGCTGCAGGAGGACAGCAGACCGACGGCGAGCAATGACAGTACACAAGGTTTGAGCATGGCGTGTCCTTTCAATCGCTGCCACCGGCGAAGGTCGGCAGCAATATACGGTAGATCTGGATGAAGGCCGGACCCATCAGCACCACGAGGAGCGATGGGAATATGAAGAAGATGAGGGGGAACAGCAGCTTGAGCGCGATCTTGGCGGCCTGCTCCTCGGCGCGCTGGCGGCGCTTGGTGCGCAACTGTTCGGACTGCACCCGCAAGGACGCGGCGATGCTGGTTCCGAAGCGCTCGGCCTGGATCAGCATGGTCACGAGCGCATCGACGTCCTCCACCCCGGTACGGGTCGCCAGCCCGCGCAAGGCTTTCTCCTTGCTGCTGCCGGCACGCAGTTCGAGCGTCACGAGGTTCATCTCATCGCTCAGGACACGGCTCTTCAGGCCGATTTCCGTCGCCACCCTGGCGATCGCGGCATCCATGCCCAGTCCCGCCTCCACGCAAATCGTCATCAGGTCCAGCGCATCCGGAAAATTCTCGAAGATCTCGCGCTTGCGGTGCTTCGTCATCTGGTTCAGGACGATGTTCGGCAGGTAGTAGCCGGCGGCGGCGGCCACCAGGACGTACGCCAGGATGGCGGTCGTGCTCGAGGCCGCCCCCTTCACGCTGATGCCGAAGAACACGGCCAGCGGCAGTCCGAGCGCGAGGACGGTCTTCGTCGCGAAGAAGACGCTCGGGGCCCAGGCCTGGCGCAGGCCGGCGTTCATGAAGCGCACCCGCAGGTTCGACGTTTCCGCCTCGGCCTCCGGCAGCGACAGCTTGGCCACCGGTTCGGCGGCCGCGACCACCTTGGTCAGCCACTCCGAGGAGGCGCCGTCGCTCTTCGCGTCCACGCCCACCCCGGCAGCATCGAGCCGCCTCTGCATGGCGGAGCCGGTAACCAGGCGCAGTGCGAGCAGGGACACACCGAAGACGGCCACGAAGATCAGGCCCAGAAATGCAATGTCGAGAAAGCTCATATCAGGCTCCAGTCACGGTCTCGGTCAAACGCGGATCCTGATGATCTTGCGCATGACGAAAAATCCCACGAACATCATGAACAACGCGAAGCCCACCATCTTCTGTCCCGCCGGATCGGTGTACAGCACCTCGAGGAACTTCGGGTTGCTTAGCTGGATGAAGCCGGCGGCCGCGAACGGCAGCAGGCCGAGCACCCAGGCCGACATCCTTCCCTCCGCCGACAGCACCCGGATCTGGCCAAGCAGCTTGATACGGTCGCGAATGATCTTGGAAATGTTGTCCAGCAGTTCGGACAGGTTGCCCCCGGTCTCGCGCTGGATCAGCACCGCCACGACGAAGTAGCGCAGGTCGGTGCTGTCGATGCGGCCGGCCATTCCCAGGAGCGACTCCTGCATCGACACGCCGTAGTTGATCTCGTCGAACACGGCGGCGAATTCGGTGCCGACCGGTTCCTTCATCTCGTCGCCAACCATCTTCAGGGCTGTGGGGAACGCATGGCCGGCGCGCAGGGCGCGCGCCATCAGGTCCAGCGCGTCCGGCAACTGGGTCTCGAGGCGCCGCAGGCGCGCGCTGCGCGCCCGTAGCAGCACCTGGAAGGGAATCGTCAGCGCGGCGACGGCGGTGGCCAGTTGCAGTGGCAGCGGCAAGGCGAACCACGCGGTCACGGCCCAGCCTGCAAGCGCCGCGCCCAGCGATGCGCCCGCAAGCCCTCCCAGCGTCCAGGACTTGCCCGACTGTGCCAGGAGCCGATCCAGTACCGCCCGGTGCGGGATCGCGGACATCAGCCTTTGCAGGAACGGACTGGAACTTTCGGGCGCTTTCTTCGTGATCGAGACCGCTTGCACGGCGCTACTGGCCGACATCGCCTGCACCCGGCGCTTGAGGCGCTGGGCTTCGGGGCTCCTGGTCGAGTTCCAGGCCACGTAGATGCCTTCGACCAGCAGCACGGCGGCCACGAAGATCAGCGTTGCGAACATGAAGTACAGTGCGTCCATCGGGTTCTCCTACGCGTACTGGCGTGTGGGGTCGAACAGGCCTTCGGATATGTTCACCCCATATGTGCGCAGCCGTTCCAGGAAGCGTGGACGGATACCGGTGGCGCAGAAGTGGCCCAGCACGGCGCCGTTTTCGCCCAGTCCGGTCTGCTTGAACTGGAAGATCTCCTGCATCGTGATGACGTCGCCTTCCATCCCCGTGATTTCCTGCAGCGACACCAGCTTGCGCTTGCCGTCGGTCAGGCGCGACACCTGCAACACCACGCCCACGGCCGAACTGATCTGCTGCCGCATCGCCTTGCTGGGCAATGAGGACGCGGCCATGCTGATCATGTTCTCGAGGCGGGTCAGGGCATCGCGCGGGGTGTTCGCGTGGATGGTCGCCATCGAACCCTCGTGGCCGGTATTCATCGCCTGCAGCATGTCGAGCGCCTCGCCCCCGCGCACCTCGCCGAGGATGATCCGGTCCGGGCGCATGCGCAGCGCGTTGCGCACCAGCGCGCGCTGGGTGACCTCACCCTGGCCCTCGATGTTCGGCGGCCGCGTCTCCAGGCGCACGACGTGCGGCTGCTGCAGTTGCAGTTCGGCCGCGTCCTCGATGGTGACGATGCGCTCCTCGGGGCTGATGAAGCCTGAGATGACGTTCAGCATGGTCGTCTTGCCGCTGCCGGTCCCGCCCGAGATCAGGATGTTGACTTCCGCCTTGCCCAGGCCCTGCAGGATCTCGGCCATTCCCGGCGTCATGCTCTTGTACGACACCAGGTCTTCCAGGCGCAGCGGGTCGGCCGAGAAGCGCCGGATCGAGACCACCGGTCCGTCGATCGCCAGCGGCGGGATGATCGCATTCACGCGCGAGCCGTCGGGCAGGCGCGCGTCAACCATCGGGCAGGATTCGTCGATCCGCCGGCCCACCCGCGAGACGATCTTGTCGATGATCTTGAGCAGGTGGGCGTCGTCGGAGAAGCGCACGTCGGTCAGTTCGAGCTTGCCGCGCCGTTCCACATACACCTGCTGGTGCCCGTTCACCAGGATGTCGGACACCGTCGGGTCGTCCAGCAGCAGTTCGAGCGGGCCGAAGCCCAGCATCTCGTTCTGGATGTCGCGCGTCAGGCAGCGCCGCTCGATGTCGTTGATCGGCACGGTCTCCTCGTCGAGCATCTCCTCGACCAGCAGGCGCAGCTCGTCTCGAATGCGCTCGCGCGACAGTTTTTGCAGGCTTTCCAGGTCGACCCGTTCGAGCAGGGCCTGGTGGATGCGCTGCTTGAGCCGGGCGTAGCCGGCGGCGTCGGCGGCGCGCTGGCTGGGCGTGCCGCCCGAGGCCTTCGCCAGCCTGTCCCTGAGCGTCAGGATTTCTGTGTCCATGCCTGTTTCTCCTCAAGTGGCGGTTGCGCGGCGGCCGGAGCCGGCAGCACGGCAGGCGTGCCGGCGGCCCGCGGCGCCGCCCTTTCCCGGTTCTCGTGCGGGGCGTCGGCCGGTTTCCCTGCTTTCCGGAACAGGCGTGCGAGCCAGCTCGCCTTCGCAATGCCAGTGTCGCCGGTCAAGCCATGCGACAGTTCCTGCAGCGAGCGGGCGATCGGGCTTTTCGGTGCGAGCCGCAGGATCGGGACGCCCTGGTTGACCGAGGCTGCCGCCGTCTCGTAATGGTTGGGAACCATCCCCCACACCGGCGCGCCGCAGGCGGCCTCCAGGTGCTCCAGCCCGATCTGGACTTTCTTCTGATGGCGGTTCACGATCACCCGCAACTTCTCGTCCGGGTAGCCGAGGGACCGGAACACCTCGAGCAGGCGCTTCCCGTCGCGCACGTAGGGCAGCGTCGTTTGCAGGACAGGGAAGATGGTGTCGGCCAGGTCGAGTCCGCGCAGTCCGACCGGATCCAGGCTGCGCCCCACGTCCAGGATCACGAAGTCGTACAGGCGGCGCGCCAGGTTCAGCAGGACGTCGATGTGCTCCGGCCGCACATCGCCCGCGTGCACGGGGTCGTCGGGGGCGGGGAGCACCCAGAGATTGGGCGCGATGGTCATCATGCTCGAGCCGAGCAGCATGGCGTCGAGTCGATGCATCTGCAGCGAGACGTCGGCCAGAGTTGTCGGCGGCTTCTGGTCGGCCAGGAACAGCGAGGCGTCCCCGAACTGCAGGTTCAGGTCGATCAGCGCGACGCGCTTGCCGGTCTCGCAGGCCAGCGCGTAGGCCAGGTTGGTCGCCAGGAAGGTCGCGCCGCTGCCGCCCTTGCACGAGACGAAGGCCAGGACCTTGCCGCTCGCCCCTTCGTGCAGGGCGAGTTTGTCCGCGACGCGCGCCACTGCGGGAAACAGCGTGGCCGGCGTGACGGGGGCCGGCATGACTTCGCGCACGCCGGCGCGCATCGCCTCGGCCATGAACTCGATGGTCTGGAGGCTGGACAGTACGACCACCGTCAGGCGCGGATGTGCAGCGCCGAGCCGTTCCAAACGCAACAGGTCAGGTCCCATCGGCTGGTCGAGCAGCAGCAGGTCCGGCATCGCCGTGCCCGCGGCGCTGAACCGTTCCAGCGAGCCGGAGAAGGCGGAGACGTCGTCGCCCGCGCTGCGTTCGCGCAGCAGCCTGACGATCTCCAGAAGGTGCTTGTCACTACGTGATACGACAACGATTTTCACGATGACTCCTTTTGTCTTGCAGGGTGTGTCCGGAAGGGGTACTTATTCGCACACCGGATTGGCCACCTCGGCACCGGCCGGGCCGAAGCTGCTGCGCATGCTCTCCCTCGGCAGGGTGGTGCTAAAGGGTGGGAGTGTGGGCATCAGGCTGAACCCGCTTCCGGGCGTGCGGTAGTCGCGCAACACGGTGGACTCGTAACCGGCCCGCGCGATCTCGACCTTTACGCTCAGGCAGGTCGTTGTTGTGCAGCCGGCCGGTTCATACGCGATCTGGATCTCGCTCGCGTCGATGACCGGGAACAGGGCTGTCATCCTGCTCTTGATCGTGCCGTCGTCCATGTCGCAGACGACCGCCAGCCGTGCCCCGAGGCGGGTCGCCTCCGTGGCGGCGTTCCAGTAGAAGACCAGCCTGCCGAACTCCATGATCCCTATCGTGAGCGGAAACAGGATCGTGGCGGCGACCAGCGCGAACTCGACGGCCGCCAGGCCGGCCTGGCGGGCAGGGCGGGGGAGGGCACGGGCGCTCATGGTGCCTGCACCATCGTTGCCTGGATCGGGCCGAAGGTCACATCGGGCACGATGGCCGACACGGCACTGCGGAAGGTGAAACCTGACACCTCGATCCGCACCAGGTTGACGACGCCTCGTCCGGTCGACTGAAGATTGAGCGTGGGGTCGGACGTGCGGTCGCGCACGGCCACATTGCTGAGCGAGATGCCCGGAACGAGGGGATCGCTGGCGTCGCAGTCGGTCTTCCCGCACACGACAAGCGAGCGGGCCTGCAGGATGCGGTCGGCGTGGCCAGGTTCGTACTGCGACAGGAAACGCGCGCCATCGCGCACCCCTTTCGCCAGCGTGTTGTACTGGTACACGGCCCGGCCGTATTCGGTGATCCCGAAGACGAGCAGCAGCAGGGGCAGCATCAGCAGGGCCAGTTCGACCAGGACCGCACCCGATTGTTTATTGGCGGCGCGCATGCTGCTCTCCTATTGAACCAGCGTCGGTACCAGCGGGCCGGTGGTGCCGCCCGCCACGCCGGCGGTACGGCACGGGCTGCTGGGGGAGGTCGCCAGTCCGCGCCATTCGAGGTACAGGTCGCCGGTTGACCCGTTCGACATCGGGTTGAGCATGAGGACACAGCCCATGGTCAGGATCTTCACCGATGCCGGCGACTTGCCACATTCGACGATCGGCACGGCAATCAGGCGGCGGTCGGCGCCGTAGCTCAGGTGTTCGGCCGACGTCGAGATATTCCCGTTGACGTTCCCCGCCGCGCCGGACGGGGCATACTCGGGCTTGGTGAACGGCGTGTGGGCGGCCTGCTTGGCGCGGTAGTCCGCGTAGGCGGAGGTGCCGATACCGATCACCGGGCCGGGCGCCTTGCTGGGGTAGGAATATCCCGTCTTGTCCGGCGCGACGGTGGCCGGCGTAGGCGCGCTCGCGCCGTTCGGATAGATGCCGAAGCGCGTGTTCCAGGCACTCTTGGCCCCCTGTTTGACGCCCTGCTCGCGTACGTCGTCGCCCACCCGGATCCCGCACACCGAGCCATTGCCCAGCAACTGATCGCGGATCTCGCTGGTGCCGCCGGCACTGGGGGTGAAGTCGACCCAGCGGAAGTTGCCCTCCAGGTTCGCGTCGTCCGTGCCCCCCGTTCCCTTGTTGAAGCTCGAGACGATCCATTCGCCGATCGTGTCGTAGCCGTAGGTCGGCGGCGTCAGGTTCTTGGCACACACCCCGACCGGGGAGGCGTTGCACGCGGTCTGGCCGGGCGCGAGGGTGGCCACGGCCTGCGCGACGACGTCGGCAGGCGTGAGGTCCTGCAGCACCTGCATGAAGCGTGTGGGGAGCGCGGCCGACCTGGCGGTACACATCACGAACTTCGAGTTGGGATTGGCGCCAGCGGCGCGCGACAGGTATGCGCTGTTCGGCCCGATGGCCGTGTGGAACCTGATGTCGTCGGCCGTGATCGTCACCGCGCCTTCCTGGAAGTCGCTGGTGTTGCGCGCGGCGACGTAGATCCCCGCCGCCTCCGCGTCATGCAGGAAGGCCGCAGGGCAGGTTCCTCCCGCCGGATCGCACACCAGTTGGCCGGCCGCCGCCAGGGCGCAGGCGTCGGCGGCGTTCTGCAGTTCGGTCTTGTTGACGAACAGCCGCCCGAGGTCCAGCACGATGCCGGCGAAAGCCACCAGCACCACCAGCACCACCGCGACGATCACCGCGATGGCGCCGTTTTCGCGCCTTCGGGCCGGGTGGGCGCATCGCACCGGATGCAAGGAGTCCGCACGCTTCATGTCCGCTCCGTGTCAGCGTGAGGCACCGACGCCGATCGTGAACGCGTTCGGCTGGGGCTTGGGGGCGGTGTAGGATTTCTGGTAGGCGTCGTAGCCGCTCTTGGCCGCCTGGCCGTCCAGGCCCGGGACCGGGTCGCGGCGCATGGCCGCGGACGGGTCGAGCACCTGCTGCGCCATCGCCAGCGACACCTCGCTGCCGAGCTTCGGGGCGGGCTGGTTGGCACAGCCGGACACTGCCAGGACCAGGCAGGCGAGGCTCGCGCCAGGGAGGGGGGGCATGCGCATGATGGTCTCCTATCTGAGATCGAAGCCGGAAGGCGCGGCGGCGGTGGCCGTCGCCGGGCGTGAGGGAGCGGGTGCCGCCTGGCCTTCGTGGCGGCCTCCCAGGAAGAACTCGGAGCGGCTCGGCTCCACGTAGTCGTCGGTCGGCAGCTTGTAGTCCGGCGGTAGCGGCTTGACCAGGTGCGGCGTGATGATGAACACCAGTTCGGTCCGGTCGGTCTGGAATTCGCTCGAACGGAACAGCGCGCCGAGGACGGGGATCTCTCCAAGCATCGGGAAGGCCTTCACGTTGGTCGTGACGTTGTTCTTGATGAGACCGCCGATCGCGAAACTCTGGCCGGTGAACAGTTGCACCGTTGTGGTGGCGCGCCGCGTGGTGAACGAGGGCAGGATGGCGGTGGTCGACACCCCCGTGGCGGTGATGCCGATGCCTTCCTTGTTCAGGTCCGAGACCTCCGGCGCCACTTTCAGGTTGATCCTGCCCCCATCGAGCACGGTGGGCGTGAATTTCACCGCGACGCCGAACTCCTTCTCTTCCAGCGTGATGACTGGCATGCCGTTGCTCTGCGTCTGGCTGACCGGGATGAAGATCTTGCCGCCCGCCAGGAAGCTGGCCTCCTGGCCGCTGATGGCCATGATGGTCGGCTCCGCCAGCACCTTGACCAGGCCGTCACGCTTTTGGGCGTCGATCGTGACGAAGTTGCCATTGCGGTTGTTGAAGGCCTCGGCCAGGCTCGGATTTCCCGACAGCAGGTTGGACAGGAAACTGTAGGTCCAGGTGCCGTTGGTACGGCTGGCGCCGATGCTCACGCCGAGCTGGTCGATCAGGCTCTTCGAGATCTCCGCCACCTTCACTTCCAGCATCACCTGCTGGGGCGCGGCGACGGTCATCATGTTGATCACCTTCACTTTATCCTTGCCCCCACCCGCGGCGTCTCCGCCGCCCTTCTTCTCGTCCTTCGCGACATACGCATTGGCCAGGGCCAGCACCTGGTCGAGCTTGACCACGTCCGAGACCTCGCCCGACAGGATCAGGGAATCGGCGGCGGTGCTGATCTTCACGTTCTTCTCGCCGCCCAGCAGTTGCTCGAAGCGGGCCGCGAGCCCGGTCGTGTCCATGTCCACGGCGATGTCGATGATGGTGGCGTCGCCCGCCTTGTTCCACAGGATGAGATTGGTGGAGCCGACGGACTTGCCGAGCATGTACAGCTCGTTCGGATTGAGCAGGATGACGTCGGCGACGCTGGCGTCGCCAACCGACAGCCGGGTGGCAGGGAAGGGCAGGCGCATCAGGGTCGATTTGCGCTCCATGAGGTTGACCTTCGGTGCCAGTGTGGAGCTCGGACGATGGCTCGCGGCCGCCTGTGCCGAGGGTGAGGCCGCCATCGCCGGCGCCCAGCAAGCGGTGGACGCGGTGGCGAACGCCGCCAGCACGACTGCCGCGGCGCCGCCCAAGCTGTTCCGTCGAATCGATCGCATCGTTCGCATGATCTGCCCTTTTTCAGAATTGTTGGGTGCTGCGTTCGAGCCCCTTGATGACATCGACCTTGTACCGCTGCTTTTGCAGCCCGACCTTGCGGGTCGCCACGCGCTGCCGGGCCACTGCCGGCTTCAGCCCCAGCAGGGCGTGCTTGGTGGCGCCGACGGTGGCGACTGGGGAGGGGTCGATCTGGTTGCGAAGCACGAGCGAGAGCGTGCCGACGCTGCGCGCCAGGTCCAGTTTCTCGGTCTGCTCGGGTGTCAGCTCGAGGGTCACGGCGTTGACGACCTTTGGTTTGGTTTCATCCCGGTTCGGGTCCTGGGCGACCGCGAGCACCAGGATGCGCTCGAGGACGATCTTCGAGATCGAGGCGTCCTCGCGGTTCCCGCCGTTCGCCGTGGCGTTCTGTGTGCTGACCAGGATGTCGACGTAGTTCCCGGGAAGCGCGAAGCCGGCGACCCCCACCACGTCGTTGACCCGCACCGTCATCGCGCGCTTGCCGTTCGCGACCACGGCCGACAGGCCGCCTTGCGTTCCTGGCGGCGCCAGCTTCGACTCCATGATCGGTTCGCCGCGCTGTAGCGTGGTATGCGCGACCCGCCCGGCCAGCGCCTTGGCGTCCGAGAACGCCCCGGGCGGGAGGGCGCCGGCCGGCCAGTCCACCAGCCGCACCATCTCGGGCGAGAGGCGCGAGCCGAGACTAACGTCCACCACCGCCACCGCGACCTTGGTCGTGCTACCGGAGGCGCGTTGGTTGATCCAACGGACGGCGACGAATACGGCCATGATCGCGAGCACGAGTGCCAGTCCGAGCATGACGAGTCCACGGGTATTTTTCATTTCAATCACCTCGCTTGGTTACGGCCGGATCGGCGTCGTGCTCTCCGGTGAAGTAGTTGTTCCAGGCCCAGTCGAGGGCGTCCGGTGTCAGCGCCGGCTGTTCGTCGGCGTAGGACGCGCGGTCGCGTACCTGCGACACCAGGTCACGCGCATAGCAGGCCAGCAGGGGGCGGTGCGCGGGGCCGTGGCGCTCCTGCAAGAGATAGGTGAACGCATCCTCGTTCCAGGCGATGCCGTGATCGGCGCACACGCGCACGAAGATGCGGCGGTAGTCCGCCTCGCTCATCGGTCCTACGTGGATCTTGTAGCCGATGCGGCGCAGGAAGGCGCCATCCCCCAGCTCGGCCGGCGGCAGGTTCGACGAGAACACGACGATGACGTCGAACGGCACCTGGAACTTGTAGCCGGTGTGGAGCGCAAGGTAGTCGATCCGGCGGTCCATCGGGACGATCCAGCGGTTCAGCAGGTCGGTCGGGGAGCAGCGCTGGCGGCCCAGGTCGTCGATGATGAAGATGCCGTTGTTCGCCTTCAGGTGCGGTGGCGCCTGGTAGTAGCGCGTGGTGTGGTCGAACTTCAGGTCAAGCATGTCGAGCGTCAGCTCGCCACCGGTCAGGACGGCCGGGCGGCGGCACGTCACCCAGCGCAGGTCGGCGCTGCCGCGACGCAGCGCTTCCTTGCCGTCGCTTGCGCAGGGTCGGTGGACCAGGGGATCGTGGACCTGCACGACCTCGCCGCCCGCGAGCACGGCATGAGGCACGCGAATGTCGCCCCGGAGCAGGCCGGCCAGCCGCTCGGCCAGGTAGGTCTTTCCGGAGCCGGCCGGGCCGTGGATGAACATCGCGCGGCCCGAATTCATCGCGGCGCCGAGCTGGTCCAGGATGCCCCCGCCGACTATGATGTCGCCGAAGTATTCGGTGACCGCGTCGCGCGCAATGCGTAGCGATGCCACGCTTTGCGACTGGACGCTGGCGCAGTAATCCTCCAGCGTGACGGGTGCCGGGCCGGCGTAGGCGCAGCGCGCCAGGAATTCCAGCGCGCGCGCGCGCCCGAGGTCGGTGAGCCGGTAGCACAGGTCGGCGTCGGTGCCGGTACCGCCGGTGCGTGCGACCTCGCACAGCTTTTCCGCGCGCAGATAGCAGATCAGGGAATCGATGACGCTGACGCTCAGCTTCATGCGGTTGGCGAGCTCGGCCAGGCGCAACTGCCCGCCTACGCTGAGTATCTTGACCGCCAGTTCAACCAGGAAGACGAAGGGCAGGCCGGTCTCCGCTACCGTGCGCGGCGCCGGCGGCAGTGCGCGCGGCGCGGGGCTGGTGGCGCGCGCGGCCGCGTCCAGCGAAGAACAGGAAGCATTGATCGTGGCGGCGTCCATGGCGGAGTCCCTCAATAGCGCAGGAAGAACAGCTGGATCACGGTCCCGGCGAGGATTGCGACCGCATAGGGCATCTTGCCGACCGAGGGGGCCTCGGGCAGCGTGGCGGCTCCGCCGACCATCTGGCGGATGTGGCGCTGGATCAGCATGTGGCGCAGGTTCGCCAGCAACTGCGGCAGCATCCGCCTGCGGGCGGTCATGGCAAGGGCCAGGGCGCCGCCTGCGGCGGCACTGGCGAGGATCGTTCCGAGGGCGCCGCCAGCGCCGAGGAAGGCGCCGATCGCGCCGAACAGCTTGACGTCGCCCGCGCCGAGCATGCGCATGGCAAAGAACGGGAACATGACGAGCATGCCGACGGCCAGGCCGGACAGCGCGAATAGCGCTCCCTTGCCTTGCGGGGCGAATGCATGGAACAGGAGGCCGAGGACCATGCCGGTCGCGACCAGCCAGTTCGGGATGCGGCGTTCGCGCACATCGGTCACGGTGGCAATCAGCACCAGCGCCACGAGCACGGCGTGGTGCGGCGCGAGGCTGAAGCTCTCGAAGAATCGCAGGCCGTCGGGGCTGAACTGGAGTGGAGTTGGCATGAGTTTGTGAGTCCGTGGTGATGAAACCCCACCCCTGCGAGGGGGCGGGGGCGCTGCTATCTTCAGCCTGCAGCCGGCGGCACCGCGGTATCGAGCTCGGTGTCGATCTTGGTGAAGACACGGATCAGGCTTTCGCCGACCGAGTCCACGGAAGCGATGATCACGACGGCGATCAGGGCGGCGATCAGGCCGTACTCGATGGCGGTGACACCATCTTCTTCTTGGATGAATTGCTTCAGCATTTGCATGGTAGTTCTCCCAGGTAGTCCGTCAGTTAGGTGATTTGCAATCTCAGCGCCATCGCTTTCCAGCCGAATCGTCCTACGTCAACGCGAGGACCGCGAGGACGCAGACGACCACGACGAGCGACCAGACCAGTGCGTGTTCGTATCGCGAACTGCCGGCCTTCGTCAGGATGAATTCAGCGAGCGCCGGCGGGAGATGATCGAGCAGATACATGCCTGTCCTTCCACGTCTTCCGCACATCGTTCGGTGATTTCACCAGGCTGTTTCGTCAGCGCTGATGGACACACTGTAGGGGTTTTCCGACACGGCGACATCTCACATCCGCCCCTTCCTGGGGAGGACATTTGGCCTTTTCTGCAAGGGGCGAATCGTGACAAATGTCATGGGCCCGGAAGGGCGAACCGCCTGCCCCGGGGCACGCGTCACGGGCAGCGAGGGCAAGGCGCGTGGGTCAGAGGGATTTCAGGCGGTCGCCGTAGCGCGAGGCGTACACGTACAGCTCGAGCCGGTTGGCGACGCCCAGCTTCCGGTAGATCGCGACCAGGTAGTTGCGCAAGGTGTGTTCGGAGATGAACAGGCTCTGGGCGAGCGCCCTGTTCGTCATGCCGTTGCCGCGCACGATCGCGTCGACGACCTTGCGCTCCTTCGCCGTGAGCGAGGCGAGCCTCTCCTTATGCGGGTCCGGCGGGGGAGGCGCGGGTGGGCGGGTCAGTTGCCCGAAGATGCGCGCCATCATGTCATGCGCCAGCCACATCTCGCCCTGGTGCACCTTCTCGATCGCCCGCAGCACCACTTCCGCCGGCGCATCTTTGCGCAGCACGCCGCGCGCGCCCGCCACGATGGCCCGGTCGAGCACCGCCTGGTCGCGCACACCGGTAAATACCAGGGCGCGCGAAACGCCGCTGACGAGCAGGGCCGGCAGGAAGTCGAGCGAGCATTCGCCGTCGAGGTCGATATCGAGCAGGATGATGTCCGGGGACAGCATGGCCGCCTGTTCGAGCGCCTCTTCGCGCTTGCTCGCGGTGCCGACCACGCGCATGCCGCTGCGTTCGCTGCCGATCAGGCGTTCCAGTCCCCACAGCATGGTCTTGTGGTCGTCCACCAGCAGGACGGTGATAGGGGGAGAGGAAGAAGATCGCGTCATCGTGGGCTAGAGAGGGATATCGACGTGGACGGTGGTGGCGTTGCTGGAGCAGCCGACATAGGCGACTCCTCCAAGGGACGCGGCGCGCTCCGCGATCGAGCGCGGGGTGAAAGGTGCGGCGGGGCCGTCCGTGCATTCGTTCTCGATCAGTATGTGCAGCCAGCCGTCCTCGCGCCGCAACCTGACGGCGCCGCGGTGGGCCGCGGTGTGGCGCCGGATGTTGCTCATCCCTTCGCGGATCAACTGTATGACCTCCGCTCCCAGCCGGTCGCTGATGTCGAGCGGCTCGTCGCCGTTCAGGCTGATCTCCAGATTGTGATAGGTCTTGAAATGGTCGGCCTGGTTGCGCAGCGCCTGCAGGAAAGCGGACTCCCCGCACGCCGAAGCATTCCTGGCCGCGCTGGCGAAACGGCGCAGGTCGCGCACGATGCTGTCGGCCATGTCGGCGACCTGTCGCAGTTTCCCGCCCAGGGGAGTGTCCGCACCGGCGTCGCGCAGCAGTCCATGCAGGGCATGCGATAGCCCGATGTAGGGCTGCACGGCGCTGTCGTGCAGGTCGTTGGAAAACCTCTGGCGCTCCCGCCGTCCTGCTTCGGAGGCCATCCGGTCGAGCAGCGCGATGTTCTCGATCGCGGGGAAGGCCTGGGCCGCGACCTGCGCGAGGAAGGCCGCGTCCGCCATGCGCAGGTCGCGCCGGGTGGACACGACAAAGATCCTCCCCTCGTCGTCCCGCAGCGGGATCGGGACGCAAATGACGCTGCGGGCGCCGATCATGTCCGCAAGCTCGCGCCCGGCGCCAGGCGTCATGCGCTGCCAGTTGCCGGTCGCATCGTCGCGCACGAGCAGGCGTTCACCCCATTCCCCGCAATGCCGCCAGGGCGATATGTAAACCGTGCATGAGCGCGGCGCGAGCCCGGCCAGTACATTCGCGACCCGTTCGTCGAGATCGGCCCCGACGGCGAAGGGACGCTCACCTTCCCTCGTCGAGCGCAGGCGCCAGGTGGCCATGTCGTGGTCGCGGATAAGCAGCAGGCAACTGGCAGCATCGAAGAACTGGCGCGTCTGCTCCAGCACCGAGGCGATCGTGTGGTCAACGCCGAAGCGCGGGTTCGACAGGCGGCTGACATCGCGCAGCAGGGCGAGGCGGCGCCGGTTGTCGAGCAGGGCCTCGCCCCAGTGCGAAACCATGCGCCCCAATGCGAGCAGGAAGATCGCCCGCAACAGCACGTGTGCCTGCAGCGCGCTGTCCGCCTGCCCGATGCACGACAGCAGATAGAGGAAGGTGCAGGCGAGGGTGACGCGCGCGCCCTCGTCGTATCCCCACCGGAACGCGGCGATGGCGATCGCGAAGAAGAACAGGACGAAGACGCCGGCCAGAGGGCCGGTGACGGCCAGGAGCACGGTGAACCAGCAGACGTCGAGCCAATGGCTGAGCCTGGGGTGGTGCATGGCCTGGCCCGTGTGCCAGAAGATGAGCACTGCGAAGCTTTGCAGCGTGTACGCCGACAGGACCATCATCGTGACCGGTTGCGGGCCGTCCAGCTCCGACGGGGCCACCATCAGGGTCAGCAGCACTGCCAGTGCGAGCACGACCCGCATCTTTGCGATCAAAATCAGGTCTTCCACATCGACACACGTGGAGGCATCCCGACGAGATGTATTGCTCACTTAACCCTCGCGCAAAATGTAATCGTTTGGCGGACTATCGGCCGCCCCACCGCGGGACGACCAGCGCAAACGCCATGTCGAGCATGCGCGAAACATCGAGATGGCGTTCCAGTCGACGACGGCGGGCATTTTTAACAAGCGATTGTTAAAAAAATGTACCAGCGTTCATCTCTGCACTGTGTGGAAGTGGCTATAGGTTCAACTCTCCCGTGTGTGCAGACGCAACAGTTCGTCCCGGTAGTTTTGCCTTAGCTCAAGCATGAATCGTGCCAAAATTGCAAGTGCATGATTTATTGGTAACTTCTGGTATACGACATGGATCGGTGTCAGATTTTCCGACGCGAATGTCTTGGACATTTCCACCAGAAAAAACCTCTTGAAACGGCCTGTTGCCATCCCAATATGGCAGCAATCCGTTCAACTGACCCACCACGAGGGAATAACATGGCTGTCGCCGAAAAAGAGACTCTTGGCTTCCAAGCTGAAGTAAAACAGCTGCTGCAACTGATGATCCATTCCTTGTACTCGAACAAGGAAATTTTCCTGCGCGAACTGATCTCGAACGCTTCGGATGCGTCGGACAAGTTGCGCTTCGAGGCGATCAACAACGACGCCCTGTACGGCAACGACCACGAACTGAAGATCCGCATCCTGTTCGACAAGGAAGCGAAGACGATCACCATCTCCGACAACGGGATCGGCATGAGCCGCGAGGAAGTCATCTCGCACCTGGGCACGATCGCCAAGTCGGGCACCAAGGAATTCTTCAGCAAGCTCTCGGGTGACCAGCAGGCCGATGCGGCCCTGATCGGCCAGTTCGGCGTAGGCTTCTACTCGGCCTTCATCGTGGCCGACCGCGTCACCGTCGAAACGCGCCGTGCCGGCGCCGACGCCTCCGAAGGCGTGCGCTGGGAATCGACCGGCGAAGGCGACTACAGCATCGAGCCGATCGAGAAGACCTCGCGCGGCACCGACGTGATCCTGCACCTGCGCGGCGGCGAGGAGGATTTGCTGTCGGCCTGGAAGCTCAAGTCCATCATCCGCAAGTACTCCGACCACATCTCCCTGCCTATCGTGATGCGCAAGGAGGAATGGGACGAGGAGAAGAAGGAGACCGTGCTCAAGGACGAGTTCGAAACAGTCAACCAGGCCAGCGCGCTGTGGGCGCGCAGCAAGTCGGACATCACGAAGGAGCAGTACGACGAGTTCTACAAGCACGTCTCGCACGACTTCCAGGCGCCGCTGGCCTACACCCACAACCGGGTCGAGGGCCGCAGCGAGTACACCCAACTGCTGTACGTGCCGGCGCACGCGCCCTTCGACCTGTGGGACCGCAACAAGCGTGGCGGCATCAAGCTGTACGTCAAGCGCGTGTTCATCATGGACGACGCCGAGCAACTGATGCCGACCTACCTGCGCTTCATCAAGGGCGTGATCGATTCGGCCGATCTGCCGCTGAACGTCTCGCGCGAGATCCTGCAGGAGTCGCGCGACGTGCGCGTGATCCGCGAGGGGTCGACCAAGCGCGTGCTGGGCATGCTGGAGGAAATGGCGAACGCCGAGGAGCAGGAAGGCAAGGACAAGTACGTCACCTTCTGGAAGGAGTTCGGCCAGGTGCTCAAGGAGGGCATCGGCGAGGACGCGACCAACAAGGACCGCATCGCCAAGCTGCTGCGCTTCGCCTCGACGCACAACGAGTCGGATGAGCAGAACGTGTCGTTCGAGGATTACATCGGGCGCATGAAGGAAGGCCAGGACAAGATCTACTACGTCACCGCCGACAGTTTCAACGCGGCCAAGAACAGCCCGCACCTGGAGATCTTCCGCAAGAAGGGCGTGGAGGTGCTGCTGCTGACCGACCGCGTGGACGAGTGGATGCTGTCCTTCCTGAACGAGTTCGACGGCAAGGAGCTGGTGTCGGTGGCCAAAGGCGGCCTGGACCTGGGCAAGCTCGAGGACGAGGCCGAGAAGAAGGAGCACGAGGAGACCGAGACCCAGTACAAGGAGCTGGTCGAGAAGATGAAGGGCGCGTTGGCGGAGAAGGCCAAGGACGTGCGCGTGACCTTCCGCCTGACCGACTCGCCGGCCTGCCTGGTGGCGGACGAGCACGACCTGTCGGCCAACCTGGTGCGCATGCTCAAGGCCGCGGGCCAGAACGCGCCGGAGTCCAAGCCCATCCTCGAGATCAATCCGAACCACCCGCTGGTCACGCGCCTGAAGTACGAGGACGCGGCCGGCCAGCGCTTCGCGGACTGGTCGCACATCCTGTTCGACCAGGCGATGCTGGCCGAGGGCGGCAACCTGTCCGACCCGGCGGCCTTCGTCCGGCGGATGAACGAGATGCTGCTGGACGGCGCGAAGTAAGCGACCGGTACGGAACGGTGGGCCAGGCCGCTTGCGCGGCCTGGCCCACTTCACGTCCTTGCCAACATGGGACGGTCTGCGGGGGCATACTGTTGTGCCCGCCTGCCACCGACCGGGGATTTTCGGGATGGTGGGATTCATGTCCACGTCCGTTCGGCATCCTGTCTCGTTTGGGGTGCGCATTCTGTCTCTTTTTGTCGAATCTGAACTCATCGGCCAAGACCGGGTCAAACAGACAGAACGAGACAGGATTGGACAAAACGGACGGAGAAACGAGTATGAATGCCACACGACTTCTGGCGGTGAACGCCCGCAGCGCGCGGGCCCTGGAGCTATGCCTTCAAGAAAGCGGCAGCCGCCTGAGTGTTACCGACGCCCTCGACGCCGCGATCCGCCAGTGGGCAGAGACGCAGGAGGAGGGTGGCACGCCACAGGAGACGGACCATGATGGACGAGGATACCGGTGGAAGTGTTTGTTCTTGCCGCGTGCCCACCAGCGTAACGTACTAGTTCCGCCAGAACAGCGCCTTTCTGAAGATGCGCTGGAAGAACTCGCGCGCGCGGCGCTTGCGGGCCAGTGAAGCGAGCCGCCGCTTTTCGTCCTGGATGGCCCAGAACTCCTCTCGGGTCATGGCATCCGGATTCGGGATGGTCCAGTGAATTCGCGGCCCATCGCTGAAGGCAGGGTGCTTCTTCCCCGGAATGGCAGCGCGAACGGCGCTTCCGCACGTCGGGCACTTCTGCTCGTACTCTTCCACTATTGACTCCAGCCGCTCAACGCGATGTCGCCAGCCCGGCGCAAAAGTCGAGCAGCATCTTTTCCCCTTCCGGCCATTCTCCGTAGCCAGTGTCGGCATTGATGTGCCCGGCGTTCCCGATCTCGACCAGCTTGCTGCCCCAGGCGGCGGCGAACTCGCGCGCGCGCTCCAGCGTCACGTAGGGATCGTCGCTGCTGGCCACCACGATGCTGGGAAAGGGGAGCGGCGCCGACGGCATGGGCGTGAATCCCTCGACCTCTCCCGGATAGGTCGGCGCGTCGGCATCGCTGGGCGCCACCAGGAAGGCGCCGGCCACCTTGAGCGGCGAGCCGCAACATGCCCACTGGGCCACCAGGTTGCAGCCCAGGCTGTGGGCCACCAATACCGGCGCGCCTTCGCATTGCGCGATCGCCTCGTCCAGCTCGGCCACCCACTCATCGCAGCGCGGGTTGGTCCAGTCGCGGTGCGCCACCCGGCTCCATTCGGGGTGCCGCTTCTCCCAGTGGGTCTGCCAATGCTGTGGACCGGAATTCCACAAGCCGGCAAGAACGAGGACGTCGCATTTCATGTGTGCTCCAGTGCAGATGGGAATAGCTCGTATTGTACGATGCGCATCCTCAAAGCTCGGTGCGCAGCGCGTACAGTTCCGGGAACAGGACCACGTCGAGCATCTTGCGCAGATAGCTCACCCCGGCCGTGCCGCCGGTGCCGGTCTTGAAGCCGATGATGCGCTCGACCGTGCTGACATGGCGGAAGCGCCAGAAGCGGAACGAGCTTTCCAGGTCCACCAGTTTCTCCGCCAGTTCGTACAGCGCCCAGTGGCGCTCCGTGTCCTGGTACACCGCCAGCCAGGCCGCCTTCACGGATTCGTCCGGGCGCGTCGGTTCGCTCCAGTCACCATCCAGGCGGGCGGGCGAGATCGGCAGGCCATTGCGTGCGAGCAGCATCACCGCCTCGTCGTACACCGAAGGCGCATGCAGCTCGCGTTCGAGCGCGGCGTGCACGTCAGGCGTCTTCTCATGGACCGCGAGCAGGGAAGGGTTCTTGTTGCCGAGGATGAACTCCAGCTCCCGGTACTGGTAGGACTGGAAGCCCGACGAAGCGCCCAGGTAGGGGCGGATCGCGGTGTACTCCGGCGGCGTCATCGTGGCCAGCACGTCCCAGGCGTGCACCAACTGGTCCATGATGCGCGCCACCCGCGCCAGCATCTTGAAGGCAGGTGGCAGGTCGCCCGCGCGGATGTTGGCGCGCACCGCCTGCATCTCGTGCAGCATGAGCTTCATCCACAGTTCGCTGGTCTGGTGCTGGATGATGAACAGCATCTCGTTGTGGTTGGGCGATAGCGGATGCTGGGCCGACAGGATCCGGTCCAGCCCGAGGTAGTCGCCATAGCTCATCGATTCGCGAAAGTCCATCCGCGCGCCGTGCCAGCGCGAGTCCTTGTTGTCCTGGTCGTTCATCGTCTTCCTCAGGTGACGGCGCCGCGGCGGGCGCCAGGGTCGTAGTCCGCGCGGTCCAGGATGTCCTTCAGGATCGCGACCGCGTCCCACACGTCCGTGTAGCTGGTGTACAGCGGCGTGAAGCCGAAGCGGATGATGCCGGGCTCGCGGTAGTCGCCGATCACGCCGCGGCCGATGAGCGCCTGCATGACCGCGTAGCCGTGCGGGTGGACGAAGCTGACCTGGCTGCCGCGGCGGGCATGCTCGCGCGGCGTCACCAGTTCCAGCGGGTGGCCGGCGCATCGCTCCTGGACCAGTTGGATGAACAGGTCCGTCAGTGCCAGCGACTTGGCGCGGATGGCCTGCATGTCGGTGCGGCCGAACAGCTCCAGGCCGCATTCGACCAGTGCCAGCGACAGCACCGGTTGGGTGCCGCACAGCGCCCGGCCGATGCCCTCGCAGGGCGCGAACGCGGGCGACATGGCGAACGGTGCGGCATGGCCCCACCAGCCGGACAAGGGATGGGAGAAGCGCGGCTGGTGGCGCGCCGGCACCCAGATGAAAGCCGGCGCGCCCGGTCCGCCATTGAGGTACTTGTAGGTGCAGCCGACGGCGAAGTCGGCCCCGGCCGCGTGCAGGTCCACCGGCACCGCGCCGGCCGAGTGGGCCAGGTCCCACACCACCAGCGCTCCGGCCTTGTGCGCGAGGCGGGTGAGGGCGGTCATGTCGTGCTGGTAGCCGGTGCGGTAGTTCACGTGCGTGAGCATGAGCACGGCGCAATCGTCGTCCAGGGCCGCCGGCAACTCCTCCGCGGAGTCGACCAGCCGCACCCGGTAGCCTTGCTGGAGCCAGCCCGCCAGGCCCTCGGCCATGTAGATGTCGGTCGGGAAGTTGCTGCGCTCGGTGACGATGGTGCGCCGCCCGGCGTGGTCCTCGGCCTGCATGCGCAGCGCGGCGGCGAGCGCCTTGAACAGGTTGAGCGAGGTCGTGTCGGTGACCACGACTTCGCCGGCATGCGCGCCGATCAGCGCCGCCAGCCGGTCGCCCAGGCGCCTGGGCATGTCGAACCAGCCGGCGCTGTTCCAGCTGCCGATCAGGTCCCGGCCCCATTCGCGCGCCACCACCTCCTGGGCGCGGGCGAGCGCGGCCTTCGGTCGCGCACCCAGCGAATTACCGTCCAGGTAGATCACGCCCTCCGGCAAGTCGAACTCGGTGCGCAGGGCGGCCAGCGGGTCTTGCGCATCGCGCTCCAGGCAGTGTTCGCGGTCGATCCCGGTCGTCATGCGGCCTCCCGCGCCGGCAGGGCGCGCAGGATCGCGCGCACGGGACTGGCATCCATGCCGGCCAGCTTGAGCGGGAGCGCGACCAGTTCGTAGTCGCCTTCCGGCACCTCGTCCAGCACCACGCCCTCGAGGATGGCCATGCCGTGCGCGCGCACGGCGTGGTGCGCGTCGAGCGTCTTGGAGTCCTGGGCGTCGAGCGAGGCGGTGTCGGTGCCGACCAGGACCACGCCGTGGCTCGCCAGCAGCGCGATGGCGCAGGGCGAGATGGCCGTGAAGTCCGGGTCCCAGCGATCCTGCGGGGCGCGCTTGCAGGTGCGTAGCAGCACACGGGGCGGGACGCCGTCGAGCGAACCGGCCAGGTGGTCGGCCTCGACCAGGGCCAGGTCCATGCAGTGGATCACCCGGCACGGCCCGATGTAGGGCGCCAGGCCGACGCGGTCGATCGCCACCCCCTGCGGATCGTAGTGCGAGGGCGCGTCGGCGTGCGCGCCCAGGTGGGTGGTCATCGTCATGCGGCTGACATGGACCGGGCAGCCATTCGCGATCTCCCAGGTCGGGCTGGCGGAGAAGGGCGTGTCCCCGGGCCAGACCGGCAGGGCGGGCGAGATCGTCGGACTGATGTCCCAGATCGGAAAAGAATGCATGCAAAACCCTTTATCAGAATGCTTGAGGTCTCAAGGAAAGCCCAGGCGGCGTCAGTGTAGCAAGAAAGGCAGGTCGCCGGGTGGCCTCCGCGGCGGGACTGACCACCCCCAAAAATTTTTTCAAAAAGGCCTAAAGTTCCCGGAGCCAGGGACGTAAACCGTACTGACGACAGGGAAAGGGCTGGTCGGGGGTAAAAAAAATTTCAAAACAACCCTAAAGTTCGCAGAAAGCTTGACGTAAATCGTAGGGAAAGCGCGACACCGCGCATCGAAGTCCCCCGCCGCGGCGCGGGTATGTACGCCTCCAAAAGCCCCCTCTTTCATAGGGGAGTCACCTCGATTCGGCAGGGTTTGTCAGACAAACTCCTACGGGTCGCATTCGTCTTTGCCGGACGAAAAATACAGTGCATTGCCGATAGCCTAAATGTTTCCGTACAGTCAGAATGTATCTCACTGGCAATAACAATTAATGCCAGGTCCAACGAAGAACGGAGAGATCGACATGACTGCGAACGACATGATGGCTGAAATTCGTGATGCTAACCTGAGCTACCTGATGCTCGCGCAGCAGATGATTCGCGCCGACAAGGTTACCGCAATCTTCCGCCTGGGTATTTCGGCCGATATCGCCGACCTGCTCGAAGGGATGAGCAACTCCCAGATCCTCAAGCTGGCCGGCAGCAACATGATGCTGGCACGCTTCCGCTTCGACGACACCGCCATCCTTGGCATGCTGACCAGCCACACCAAGGACCGCGCCCTGGCGCAGTCGCACGCCGCCATCCTGATGGCAGGCCAGCCGGTCGAAGAGATCGCTTAAAGCGCCTCGTCCGGCAACCTTCCCGTTTGAGCCTGCGGAGCAGCGAACATGAGCAAGAAAAGCGTGGTGTCGGAAGCCCAGGAGATCCAGCTGGCCATCGAGCTCATCAATCTCGGCGCGCGCCTGCAGTTGCTGGAAACCGAAGTGTCGCTCTCGCGCGAGCGCCTGCTCAAGCTGTACAAGGAACTGAAAGGGGTGTCCCCGCCGAAGGGCATGCTGCCATTCTCGACCGACTGGTTCCTGACCTGGCAACCGAATATCCATTCCTCGCTGTTCATCAACATCCATAACTTCCTGGTCGAACACGCCGGTGCCACGGGCATCCAGGCCGTGATGAAGGCCTACAAGCTCTACCTCGAACAAATGCCGCCGGAGCCGGGCGAGGAGCCGCTGCTCTCGCTGACCCGCGCCTGGACCCTGGTGCGCTTCTTCCAGAGCGGCATGCTGGTGCTGGCCCCTTGCGCCAGGTGCCAGGGCCGCTTCGTGGTCAACGCGCTCGACCTGAACGACGACTACCAGTGCGGCCTGTGCCACATGCCCTCCCGGGCCGGCAAGACCCGCAAGGCGCGCGACGCCGCCGCCCAGCAGGCCGCCGCCTGACCCCCGTCCGGAGCACGCACCGGAAATGAAGCCGGCCCTGCGCCGCCTGCTCGGCGCTCCCGCCCTGCAGGCGCTCGTCCTGCAATTCGCAGCCTTCCCCCTGACCCTGGCGGCCGTGTTCGTTCTGGCCCGCCTTGATTTGGCGCCCTCGTGGCTGGCCGCCGTGCTGCTACAGGGGGTCTTCGCCGCCGCGCTGACCTGGTGGCGGCGGCTGGCGCCATGGTGGCGCGCGATCCAGCTTCTGTTTCCCCTTGCCGTGGTGATGGCGCAGCGGCTGGAGTTGCCGCCGGCGATGTTCCTGGCCGTGTTCCTGTTCCTGCTGCTGCTGTACTGGTCGACCTTCCGCACCCAAGTGCCTTACTACCCCTCGTCGCGCGCCCTGCGCGAGGTGGTGGCCGGGCTGTTGCCACCGCATCCAGTGCGCGTGATCGACATCGGCAGCGGACTGGGCGGGCTGGTGCTCGACCTGGCGCGGCGCCGCCCCGACTGCGAATGCAGCGGGATCGAGCTCGCGCCGCTGCCCTGGGCGGTCGGCCGGTTGCGCGCCTGGCTGGCCGGGAGTCGGGCCACATTGCTGCGCGGGGACTACGAGCACCTCGATTTCGGCGCCTACGACCTGGTGTTCGCCTACCTGTCGCCGGCCGCGATGGATGCGCTCTGGCGCAAGGCGGCCCGCGAGATGCGTCCCGGGAGCCTCCTGCTGAGCTACGAGTTCGACATTCCCGGGCACCCGCCCGAGCGCAGGATCGTCGTGCGAGAGGGCGGTCCGGCGCTCGCCGTCTGGCACTTTTAAGAGACATGCAGGGCACTTTTACTTGCCCGTAGGCCATTCTCAAGCTATTGTAGTTCCCTATGTAAACATTTTGGTTTTTTACCTTTTTTGGGGTGTTCACCCCTGGAGCGCAATCCCTTGTTAGTCATTCTCGGTTATGTCGTCGTGCTTGGTTCGGTGTTTGGCGGCTTCGCGCTGGCCGGCGGCCACTTGGCAGCGCTGTTCCAGCCGATCGAACTGCTGATGATTGGCGGCGCCGCGCTCGGCGCCTTCTTCGTCGGTAACAACGCGAAAGCGGTGCGCGCCACGCTCAAGGCCCTGCCGACCGTGTTCCAGGGATCGCGCTACACCCGCGACATGTACATGGAGTTGATGGCGCTGCTGTTCGACGTGCTGTCGAAGGTGCGCAAGGAAGGCCTGATGTCGATCGAGGGCGATATCGAGGCCCCCGAACAAAGCCCGCTGTTCTCCAAGTACCCGGCGGTGCTGGCCGACCACCACGTGGTCGAGTTCATGACCGACTACCTGCGCCTCATGGTCTCGGGCAACATGGACGCGTTCCAGATCGAGAACCTGATGGACAACGAGATCGAGACCCACCACCACGAGGGCGCGGTGCCGGCCCATTGCATCGCCAAGCTGGGCGACGGCCTGCCGGCGTTCGGCATCGTCGCGGCGGTGATGGGCGTGGTGCACACGATGGAGTCGGTCGGCCTGCCGCCGGCCGAACTGGGCATCCTGATCGCCAAGGCCCTGGTGGGCACCTTCCTGGGCATCCTGCTGGCCTACGGCTTCGTCGGTCCGCTGGCCACCGTGCTGGAGCAGAAGCTGGAAGAGTCGAGCAAGATGCTGCAGTGCGTGAAGGTCACGCTGCTGGCCAGCCTGAACGGCTACGCGCCGGCGCTGGCCGTCGAATTCGGCCGCAAGGTGCTGTACTCGACCGAGCGCCCGAGCTTCGCCGAACTGGAAGACCACATCAAGAAGGCCAAGAGCAAGTAAGCCGCCATGTCCCGCCCAGCCGAATTCCAACCGATGCCAGCCTTGAGGAGGTGCCATGGCCGATGACGGCATGCGCCCGATCGTCGTCAAGCGCGTGAAGAAGGTGGCCGGCGGCCACCACGGCGGCGCCTGGAAGATCGCCTACGCCGACTTCGTGACGGCGATGATGGCCTTCTTCCTGCTCATGTGGCTGCTCGGCTCGACCACCAAGGGCGACCTGGAAGGCATCTCGGACTTCTTCAAGACCCCGCTCAAGGTGGCCATGTCCGGCGGCAGCGGCAGCGGCGACAGCTCGCACGTGATCCAGGGCGGGGGCGAGGACCTGACGCGCCGCGCCGGCCAGGTCAAGAAGGGCGACATCGACCCGGTGCACAAGACCTACGACCTGCAGGCGGCCAAGGCCGCGGTGGCGCGTCACGAGGCGGCGCGCCTGGAGTCGCTCAAGGCGAAGATCGAGGCGGTGATCGAGGTCAACCCGCTGCTCAAGAAGTACAAGAACCAGCTGCTGCTCGACATCACCAGCGAGGGGCTGCGCATCCAGATCGTGGACGAGCAGAACCGGCCGATGTTCGAGCTGGCGCGCGCCGAGCTGCAGCCCTACACCCGCGAGATCCTCAACGTGATCGGGCTGGTGCTCAACGAGGTGCCGAACCGGATCGGCCTGTCGGGCCATACCGACGCGACGCCTTACTTCAGCGACGCCGGCTACAGCAACTGGGAACTGTCGGCCGACCGCGCGAACGCGTCGCGGCGCGAGCTGGTGCGCGGCGGACTGACCGACGACAAGGTGCTGCGCGTGGTGGGACTGGCCTCGGCGGCGCCGCTGGACCGCGCCGACCCGTTCAACCCGATCAACCGGCGCATCAGCATCATCGTGATGAACAAGCGTACCGAGGAGGCCGTCATGCGCGATGCGGCCCAGCTCGAGGTGCCGGGGCAGAACGCGCAGGCGGCGGCCAGCGCGACGCTGCGCGCGGTGGCGAAGTAGCCCGGCAGGATGGAGAAGACAATGACAAGAAAAAAGATACTGGGATCGCATGTGAAGCGCCTGCTCTCGGGCGTGGCCGCGCATGGCCGGCGCCACCTGAACGAGGTGGAGACCGACCTGTTGCAGACCGAGTTGCTGCTCGAGGAGGCGATCGAGAAGCTCACCAGCAGTTTCCTGGCGATCCATCAGGCCGTGGGCCAGCGCCAGGACGCGATCGACCGCCTGCTCGCCGGCGGCACGCCGAGTCCCGAGGACAGCGCCCACCTGTCGGCGATGTCGGGCGAGATCGGCCAGCATGTGAACACGGCGATCACCAGCATGCAGTTCCAGGACATGACCAGCCAGCTGATCGACCGTACGCTCAGGCGCGTGACCGGGCTGCGCGAATTCCTCGGCACCCTTGACGAGCACGGCGCGGACATCGTGCCCGACAGCGGCAGCGAGGAAATCGTCGACCGGCTCGGCAAGGTCAGCATGGCGCTGGCGATCCAGTCGCTCGAACTGCGCAGCATGCTGCGCAAGTCGGTCGAGCAAAAGCATCTCCAAAGCGGGGACGTCGAACTGTTCTGAGGTTCGGGTTCCCACTCAGAAAACAAGACCCCGGCGCCAGGACCGGGGACAGAAACAGCAGGAGCAAAAAAGATGGCAAAGACAATTCTAGCGGTCGACGATTCCAGTTCGCTGCGCCAGATGGTGGCATTCTCCCTGAAGGCCGCCGGGTACAACGTGGTGGAGGCGGTCGACGGCCAGGATGGCCTGGACAAGGCGAAACTGCAGACCGTCGACCTGGTCCTGACCGATCAGAACATGCCGCGCATGGACGGCCTGGCGCTGATCAAGAACCTGCGCATGCTGCCGGACTACCAGAAGGTGCCGATCCTGATGCTGACCACGGAGTCGTCCGACGAGATGAAGAACAAGGGCCGCGCCGCCGGCGCGAACGGCTGGCTGGTCAAGCCGTTCGATCCGCAGCGCCTGATCGAGGTGGTCAAGAAAGTCATCGGCTGATGCGCCTGCCGCAGCGCGCTACCGACCGGATCTCATCATGACCATCGACATCAGCCAGTTTTACCAGGTCTTCTTCGACGAGGCGGAGGAACTGCTCGCCGAGATGGAGCGGCTGCTGCTGGCCGTCGATGTCGCGTCGCCCGACGCCGAAGACCTGAACGCGATCTTCCGCACCGCCCACTCGGTCAAGGGAGGCGCCTCGACCTTCGGCCTGACCGACATGAGCGAAGTGACCCACGTGCTCGAATCGCTGCTCGACCGCATCCGCAAGGGCGAGATGGCGCTGACCTCGAACCACGTGGACGCCTTCCTCGGCGCCAAGGACATCCTGAAGATGCAACTCGACGGGCACCGCAACGGCGCCGAGGTGGACCAGGACGCCGTGGCCAACGTGCGCATGGTGCTGCACGACCTGGCCGAGGGCCTGGTGCCGCACGCGCCCGTGGTGGCGCCGTCCTTCCTGCACGCCGAACCCAAGGAGCACGCCGGACCGGGCGAGGGCGCGCACCGCTACAAGATCGAACTGCCGGAAGTGGCCCAGCGCGACATCAACGCGCTGGTGGACGAACTCGGCCTGATGGGCCGGGTCTCGGTCACGCCGCTCGAGGGCGGGCGCACGGCCCTGATCATCACCACCCACGAGAGCCTGGAGGACATCGTCGCGATCTGCTCCTTCGTGCTGAACCCGGACGACCTGAAGATCTTCGAGGCGCCCGCGCTCACCCCCGAGCAGCGCGCGCTGGAGGCGGCCGAGCGCGCGCGCATCGAGAACGAACAGGGCTACGGCTTCTTCGACCCGGTCGAGCAGCAAGAGACGGCGACGCGGCAGGAGCAGTCCGACGACGAACGCGGCTACGGCTTCTTCCAGCCGATCGAGCAGATCCGCGCCGCGGCGGGCATCACCGCGGCGCCGGCCGCCGTCCAGCGCGTCGAAGCTGCCGAGCACGGCGAGCACGCGGCCGAGAAGAAGGCCGCCGGCAAGAAGGAGGCGCCCCACCCGCACCACGCGCCGGCCTCGCCCTCGGCCGAGTCCTCGTCGATCCGGGTCTCGGTCGAGAAGGTGGACCAACTGATCAACCTGATCGGCGAACTGGTCATCACCAACGCCATGCTCGAGCAGCGCAGCGGCAGCCTGGACCCGATCGCGCACGAGCGCCTGCTGTCCTCGGTCAGCCAGCTCTCGCGCAACACCCGTGAATTGCAGGAAGCGGTGATGTCGATCCGGATGATGCCGATGGACTTCGTGTTCTCGCGCTTCCCGCGCATGGTGCGCGACCTGGCCGGCAAGCTCGGCAAAAAGGTCGATTTCATCACCCACGGCGCCGCGACCGAACTGGACAAGGGGCTGATCGAACGCATCGTCGACCCGCTGACCCACCTGGTCAGGAACAGCATCGACCACGGCATCGAGATGCCGGCCGCCCGGGTGGCGGCGGGCAAGACCGAGGCCGGGCGCCTGTTCCTGTCGGCCGGCCACCAGGGCGGCAACATCGTGATCGAGGTGGCCGACGACGGCGGCGGCCTGAACCGCGAGAAGATCCTGGCCAAGGCGGCCCAGAACGGCCTGGCGGTGTCGGACAACATGAGCGACAGCGAGGTCTGGCAACTGATCTTCGCGCCGGGTTTCTCGACCGCCGAGATCGTCACGGACGTGTCCGGACGCGGGGTCGGCATGGACGTGGTCAAGCGCAACATCACCGCCATGGGCGGCTCGGTCGAGATCCGCTCGGCCAAGGGCTTCGGCACCACGATCTCGATCTCGCTGCCGCTGACCCTGGCGATCCTGGACGGCATGTCGATCCGGGTCGGCGAGGAGGTCTACATCCTGCCGCTGGGCTTCGTGGTCGAGTCGCTGCAACCGGCGCCCGAGGACATCAAGGACATCGCCGGGCGCGGGCGCGTGCTCAAGGTGCGCGGCGAATACCTGCCACTGCTCGCCCTGCACCAGATGTTCGGGATCGAGCCGCGTTACACCGACCCTTGCCAGGCGATCGTCGTGATCCTCGAGACGGAGGGACGCAAGGCGGCCCTGTTCGTGGACGAACTGGTCGGCCAGCAGCAGGTCGTGGTGAAGAACCTCGAATCGAATTACAGGAAGGTCGCCGGCATCTCCGGCGCCACCATCATGGGCGACGGCGGCGTCGCACTGATTCTCGACGTGACCGCTCTGGTACGCTCGTCGCGCCAACTGGCCGACGAAGCGGTCGTTTTATAAGCCAACTGACTTAACGAAGGAAGAGAACATGTCAACTGTACAGACCACCAAGCCGGCCGACGGCCAGGCGCACGACGGCGCAGGCAGCGAGTTCCTGGCGTTCACCCTGGGCTCCGAAGAGTACGGCATCGACATCCTGAAAGTGCAGGAGATCCGCGGCTACGAGGCGGTCACCCGCATCGCCAACGCGCCCGAATTCATCAAGGGCGTGATCAACCTGCGCGGCATCATCATTCCGGTGGTGGACATGCGCATCAAGTTCAACCTTGGCACCCCGACCTACGACCAGTTCACGGTCGTGATCATCCTGAACATCGGCGGGCGCATCATGGGCATGGTGGTCGACAGCGTCTCGGACGTGACCACGCTCACCCCCGACCAGATCAAGCCGGCGCCGGAGATGGGCACCGCCTTCAATTCCGACTACCTGATGGGCCTGGGCACCGTGGACGAGCGCATGCTGATCCTGATCGACATCGACAAGCTGATGTCCTCGGGCGAGATGGGCCTGATCGACAAACTGGCGGCGTAAGGCCGGGCAAGGCACTGAGCGACGCCGCCACCGGCCCGCCTCGCGGCGGACCGGCGGTGGCGGCGGTGCGGACATGGAGAAGCTGGCATGCTGCCGCATCAAAAGACAGAAACGGTCAAGGAGTTCGAGTTCACGCGCACGGACTTCGAGCGCGTGCGCGCGCTGATCTACCGGCGCGCGGGAATCTCGCTGGCCGACAGCAAGCAGGAGATGGTCTACAGCCGGCTCGCGCGCCGCCTGCGCGCGACCGGCATCGTCTCGTTCGCGAAATACCTGGACGAGCTCGAGGCGGGGCGCATGGGCGAGGAGTGGGAGTCGTTCACCAACGCGCTCACCACCAACCTGACTTCGTTCTTCCGCGAGGCGCACCATTTCCCGGTGCTGTCCGAGCACCTGCTGGCGGTGCGCCGGCGCGAGGGCGGGCAGCTGACGATCTGGTGTTCGGCCAGTTCCACCGGCGAGGAACCGTACTCGATCGCGATGACGATGTGCGAGGCGTTCGACACGCTCACGCCGCCGGTGCAGATCGTCGCCACCGACATCGACACGAACGTGCTGGCCACCGGCGAGGCCGGGATCTACGGCGGCGAGCGGGTGGAGAAGCTCTCGCCCGAGCGCCTGAAGCGCTTTTTCCTGCGCGGCAAAGGCAACCACGAGGGCATGGTGCGGGTGCGCCCCGAATTGCGCCAGCTGGTCACCTTCCGCCAGCTGAACCTGCTGTCGGACAGCTGGCCGGTCTCGGGCCAGTTCGATGCGATCTTCTGCCGCAACGTGATGATCTACTTCGACAAGGCGACCCAGCGCAAGATCCTGTCGCGATTCGTGCCGCTGATGAAGCCGCATGCGCTGTTGTTCGCCGGCCATTCCGAGAACTTCCTGTACGTGTCGGACTCGCTGCGCCTGCGCGGCAAGACGGTGTACGAACTCGATCCGCGTCACCGCAACACCGGACACGACCATGCATTCGAATAGTCATTTCGCCACCAACGTCTACTACGACCGCACCTTCGACTGCAACGCCGCGAAGATCCTGCCCGGCGAGTACTACTACACCGGCGACGACATGCTGATCGTGACGGTGCTGGGCTCGTGCGTCTCGGCCTGCGTGCGCGACCGCGTCACCGGCCTTGGCGGCATGAACCACTTCATGCTGCCCGACGGCGGCGACGCCGGCAGCCCGGTGTCGGCCTCGATGCGCTACGGGACCTTCGCCATGGAGGTGCTGATCAACGACCTGCTCAAGGCGGGGGCGCGGCGCGAGCACCTGGAGGCCAAGGTGTTCGGCGGCGGCGCCGTGCTGCGCGGCTTCACCGCGATGAACGTGGGCGAACGCAACGCGGCCTTCGTGGTCAACTTCCTCAAGACCGAGAAGATTCCCGTGCTCGCCTCCGACCTGAACGACATCTACCCGCGCAAGGTGTACTTCTTCCCGCGCACCGGCAAGGTGCTGGTCAAGAAGCTGATGCAAACCCATAACGATACGCTGGCCAAGCGCGAACTCGACTACGCCAAGCGACTCAAGGTCGAGCCCGTCGGCGGCGAGATCGACCTGTTTTGACCTGAAAGGGAACGGACATGAAAACAAAGGTGCTGATCGTCGACGACTCGGCGCTGATCCGCGCCGTGATGAGCGAGATCGTCAACTCACAGCCCGACATGGAAGTCGTGGGTGTGGCCCCCGATCCGCTGGTGGCACGGGAACTGATCAAGAAGACCAACCCGGACGTGCTGACGCTGGACGTCGAGATGCCGAAGATGGACGGCCTGGACTTCCTCGAGAAGCTGATGCGGCTGCGCCCGATGCCGGTGCTGATGGTGTCCTCGCTGACCGAGCGCGGCTCCGAGATCACGATGCGCGCGCTCGAACTGGGCGCCGTGGACTTCGTGACCAAGCCGAAAATGTCGATCCAGACCGGGATGCGCGAGTACACCGACCTGATCGCCGACAAGATCCGCGCGACCGCGCGCGCCCGCATCAAGCCGCGCAGCATCCATCCGGCCCAGCCCATGCCGCAGTTGTCGGCGTTGCGCAGTCCCTTGATCTCGTCGGAGAAGCTGATCATCATCGGCGCCTCGACCGGGGGCACCGAGGCGATCCGCGAGTTCCTGATGCAGATGCCGTCGGACTGCCCGGGCATCCTGATCGCCCAGCACATGCCGGAGGGCTTCACCAGCTCCTTCGCCAAGCGCCTGGACTCCCTGTGCCGCATCAGCGTGGTCGAATCGGCCGGCAACGAGCGGGTGCTGCCGGGGCACGCCTACATCGCGCCGGGCCATTCGCACCTGCTGCTGACCCGCTCGGGCGCCAACTACATGACGCGTATCGAGCAAAGCCCGCCGGTGAACCGGCACCGGCCATCGGTGGACGTGCTGTTCCGTTCGGCGGCCCAGGCGGCCGGCAAGAACGCGGTCGGGGTCATCCTGACCGGCATGGGCAAGGACGGGGCGGCCGGCATGCTCGAGATGCGCGAGGCGGGCGCCCACAACTTCGCCCAGGACGAGGCGACTTGCGTCGTGTTCGGCATGCCGCGCGAGGCGATCGCCCTGGGGGCGGCGCACCAGGTGGGCGCGCTGACGGCGCTGCCCGGCATGGTCCTCGAGCACCTGTCCAGCCAGGGCGGCCGCGCGTTGCGCGTTTGATCCGCGTCGGTCTTTTCCTTGCCATTTTATCGCCGTAGAGCAACAAAAATGCTATCCTTGAGTCTGCTTGTCACAGCGCTCAAGTCCAATCTAAACCAGAGTAAGAGAATCAACGGAGTATTTCATGGCTGATCCAAAGATGCGTTTTCTAGTTGTTGACGATTTCTCGACGATGCGACGCATCGTGCGCAATCTGCTGAAAGAACTGGGTTACGCCAATGTCGACGAGGCCGAAGATGGTGTGATGGCGCTGGCCAAGCTGCGCAGCGAGCAGTTCGACTTCGTGGTGTCGGACTGGAACATGCCGAACATGGACGGCCTGACGATGCTGCAGAACATCCGTGCCGATCCCGCGCTGGCCAAGCTGCCGGTGCTGATGGTGACCGCCGAGGCGAAGAAGGAGAACATCATCGCCGCGGCCCAGGCGGGCGCGAGCGGCTACGTGGTCAAGCCGTTCACGGCCGCCACGCTGGACGAGAAGCTGAACAAGATCTTCGAGAAGATGGGCGCCTGAGATGCTTGAGCACACCGCCGACCAGACTTCACAAGACGAGGTCCTGAGCCGGATCGGGCACATGACCCGCGCGCTGCACGACAGCCTGCGCGGCCTGGGCCTGGACAAGCTGATCGAGAAGGCCGCCAGCGAGATCCCCGACGCGCGCGACCGCCTGGACTACGTGGCCCACCTGTCGGAGCGGGCCGCCAAGCGCGTGCTGGACGCGACCGACGCGGCCTCGCCGCTGCAGGATGCGATCGAGACCCGCTCGGCCGAGCTGACCTCGGCCTGGCAGGCGCTGCTGGCGCAGGACGGCGAAGCCGACTGGCGCGCCCTGGCCGCGCGCACCGTCGCCGCCCTTGAGGAGTCGCGCGCCGGCGCCGTCGCCACCCGCGCCCAGTTGATGGACATCATGATGGCGCAGGACTTCCAGGACCTGACCGGCCAGGTGATCGGGCGCATCACGAACATCGCCCAGAACCTGGAAAAGCAGCTGGTGCAGGTGCTGATCGATTTCGCCCCGAGCGAGATCAAGCGCGAACTGGACAACGGACTGCTCAACGGTCCGCAGATCAAGCCGGAAGGCAATAGCGAAGTCGTGGCCGACCAGGGCCAGGTCGACGACCTGCTCGACAGCCTCGGCTTCTGAACCGCACGCCCCTGACCTTCACTTCATGCATCAAACTAACTTCATCGTTCGTGAGCCGCTGCTCGATCCGAAGCAGCGGGTGATCGGCTACGAGCTTTCCTGGCAGCAGCAGGACGGCCGCCATGCCACCGGTGCCGAGCTGGAAGAGCTCGTGGGATTCGTCGCCGAGCATGTCAACGATGACGAGCAGGGCTGGCTACTGCGCGACAAAGTACTGTTCCTGGAGGCCGTGCCGGCCATGCTGTCGCTGGACGCGCTGCACGCGCTGCCGCCGGAACGCACGGTGCTGACGATGGAGCTCAAGCACCTGGCCGATCCGGACACCCGTTCGGCGGTGCAGGCGCTGCGCGCCGGCGGGGTAGGGGTGTCGCTGCGCGGCGCCGAGTCCCAGCTGGGACGCAACCTGGCGCAGTACGCCTCCTACGCCGAGGTGCGTTTCGCCGGTGCCGACGTGGCCGCCCAGGCGCGCGCCTACGCCGCCGCGCGCCAGTCGGCGGTGCGCCTGGTGGGACGGCCGGTGGCGACCTGGGCCGATTTCGACGCCTGCGCCGCGCTTGGCCTTGACGCCTTCGTCGGCAAGCTGCACCTGACCCCTCGGCCCGGCAACGAAGTCAAGGGCATGAACCCGACCCAGAACATCATCCTGCAACTGATGCAGATGGTGCAGAACAACGATGACGTGCCGAAGATCGAGGGCGTGCTCAAGCGCGATCCGGCGCTGACGTACAAGCTGCTGCGCTTCATCAATTCGGCCGGCTTCGGCGCCGGGCGCGAGATCCAGTCCTTACGCCAGGCCATCGCGCTGCTGGGCTACGCGCCGCTGTACCGCTGGTTGACGCTGCTGCTGGCCACGGCCAGCACGAGCGGGTATTCGCCGGTGCTGATGGAGACGGCCGTGGTGCGCGGGCGCCTGGCCGAACTGCTGGGCCAGAAATTCCTGGCGCGCGGGGAGGGCGAGCATCTGTTCGTCGCGGGCATGTTCTCGCTGCTGGACCGCCTGCTGGGCCTGCCGATGAAGGAAGTGCTCGACACCATCCAGTTGCCGGACGAGGTGGTGCGCGCGCTGCTCACCCGCGGGGGGACCTACGGGCCTTACCTGGCGCTGGCCGAGGCTTGCGAGCTCAACAGCAATCTGGTGTCGTCGCTGGCCGCCTCGCTGGACATCAGCCCGACCGAAGTCAACAAGGCGCACCTTTCGGCGCTGGCCTGGGCGCAGAACGTCGCGACCTAGGTTGAGGGGGGCGGAGGGCGGCCCCCCGGCCAACTTCATTCCGGCGTCACGCGTGGGCACTTGTGCCCACCGGTGCCACGACCTCAGCAGAGCGTAGGGTGGGCACTTGTGCCCACCGGTGCCACGACCTCAGCAGAGCGTAGGGTGGGCACTTGTGCCCACCGGTGCGCGTGATTCGAGACGGGGCGGGTGCGCCACCTCCGTAATGGTGGGTTCAAGAGCCGCCCGCGGCCCGGCTTCTGCGGCCCTGAGGCAGCCTACGCGCTGCGGCGCTCGCCGCCGCTGCGCGTCAGGAAGCGTTCCAGGCTCTGCTGCATCTGCATGGAGATGCTGGCGAAGGCGCAGCCCACCTGCACCTGGTCGCCCAGCAGGAAGGTGCGGAACGGGCGCAGCAGGCGCACTTCCAGGTCGGCCGTCAGGACCAGCGCCGGGCCGAGCTGCAGCCGCACCTCGTTCACCTTCTTGCCTACCCGCAGGCCCAGTTGCATGCACTGCTCGGGCGTGGCGCGCAGCCCGACGCCGCCCTGGGAGTAGTCGTACAGCGGCAGTTCGTAGGACTTGCCGAGTATCTTGAAGGTCGCGGTGTAGTCCACCCCGACCGGCGTCTCGAGCCGGCGCGCGGCGCGCCGGTTCAGCACCAGGCAGGTCTCGGGGAATTCGGCGGGAACGAGGTTGGGCTTGCCCGGCATGAAGATCCACTGCTGGTCCAGGTCGAACTGCAGCTTGGCGTTGCCGCCGAGGGAGGCGACGAAGGTGACCGGGCCAGGTGGCGGCAGGGGACCGGCGAAATCGAAGACGAAGCGCGGCTCGTCCGGGTCGACCGATTCGATCCGGGCCAGCAGCGCGTCCCCGCTACCCGATGGCCACGCGGACACGGGCTCCCCTTTCTCGGCCAGCGCCGTCAGGGTCTCGCCGATGTCGAACTCGTCGCGCATGGCATGAGGCTCGACATTGCTGGCGATGCGCGCCAGTACGTCGGAGGGCTTGGGCGGGCCCTTGCGGGGTACGGTGGAAACGGTATCGTTCACGGCGGCCTTCCTTGTTGCTGAGTCGAATTGTAAAGCGGGACCGGCCTTATTATTGCATTCCACCCCGCCTTGCACAATCGTAAAGAAAAGCTTTCGAGGGGAGACTCAGATTTCCAGGTTGTCGATCAGGCGCGTGGTGCCCAGCTTGGCGGCGCCCAGCACCACCAGCGGCGTGCCCTGGGCCAGGTCGCCGGCCGACGGCGGCTGCAGGTCGGCCCGCTTGCGGATCGAGATGTAGTCGGGCTTCCAGCCGCGCGCCGCCAGGGTGTCCATCGCCGCGTGCTCGAGCTGGAACACGTCCAGGTGCCCGGCGCGCATCTCGCTGGCCACGCCATTGAGCGCCTGGAACAGTTGCGGCGCCTCGGCACGCTCGTCCTGCGACAGGTACATGTTGCGCGAGGACAGGGCCAGGCCGTCCTCGGCGCGGAATGTCTCGGCGCCGATGATCTCGGTTGGCATGGCGAACTGGCGCGTCATGTTGCGCACGATCATGAGCTGCTGGTAGTCTTTCTTGCCGAACACGGCAACGCGCGGTTGCACGCAGGAGAACAGCTTGCTCACCACCGTGCACACGCCGGTGAAGAAGCCGGGGCGGAACTCGCCCTCCAGCGTGTTGCCCAGACCCTCGGGCGGCTGCACGCGGTATTCCTGCGGCTCCGGGTACATGTCCTTCTCGGTCGGGGCGAACAGCACGTACACGCCTTCCTTCTCCAGCTTTTCCACGTCGGCCTGGAAGGTGCGCGGGTACTTGTCGAAGTCCTCGTTCGGACCGAACTGCAGGCGGTTGACGAAGATCGAGGCGACCACCGGGTCGCCGTGCCTGCGCGCCAGGCGCATCAGCGACAGGTGGCCCTCGTGCAGGTTGCCCATCGTCGGCACGAAGGCGGTGCGCAGCTGCCCGCGCAGCTGGTCGCGCAGTTCGTCAATGGTGGAGATGATTTTCATAAAACGTCGTGGAATGCGTGAATGGGTTCCGGCTCAGGCCGGGGAGTAGGCCAGGCGCACGTAGATCGGCGCAAACGGTTCGGCCTGGGTGATTTCGATCAGTGTTTCCTTGGCCAGCTCAAGCATGGCCACGAAGTGCACGACCACGATCGGCACCGTATTGTGCCCGGCGAACAACTCGCCGAACTCGACAAAGCGCTGCGACTGCAGCGTGCGCAGGATGGCCGACATGTGCTCGCGCACGGACAGCTCCTGGCGCGAGATGCGGTGGTGCTGGGTCAGCTTCGCGCGGCGCAGCACGTCGATCCAGGCGCGCTGCAGGTCGTGCGGATCGACGTCGGGCAGGACCTGGGCCGTGCCCTGTTCGACGAACAGCTGGGGGCGCTGGAAGTCGCGGCCTTCCTGGGGCAGCGCACCGAGTTGCTGGGCCGCGATCTTGATCTGTTCGTAGTCGAGCAGGCGGCGTACCAGTTCGGCGCGCGGGTCGCCCACGTCCTCCACCAGGCTGTCCTCGCGCCGCGGCAGCAGCATGCGCGATTTGATCTCGATCAGCATCGCCGCCATCAGCAGGTATTCGGCCGCCAGTTCGAGGTTGGTGCGCCGGATCTGGTCCACGTACTGGAGATACTGCAAGGTCACCTGGGCCATCGGAATGTCCAGGATGTTGAAGTTCTGCTTGCGGATCAGGTAGAGCAACAGGTCGAGCGGTCCCTCGAAGGCTTCGAGGAAGACCTCGAGCGCGTCCGGCGGGATGTACAGGTCGTTGGGAAGGCGCAGCAGCGGTTCGCCGTACAGGCGCGCGATCGCGGCGGCGTCATCCGCGGCGGGCGGATCGCCGGCGGCGATCGGCGCGTCGGCCAGCGCCCCGGGCGCGGCCTGCTCTGGCAGCATCTGCGCCGCTCCGGCCTCAGACCTTGGTCTGGTACGGATAGGCCTGCTGGCGCAGGCGCGATTCGCGGACGCGGGCCTGCTCGTCCAGCGACAGCGGAGCCTTGTCCCACAGCAGCGCGCGACCGGCCTGCTGGCGCTCTTCCATGCCAGGCAGTTGCTGCTTCAGTTCCTTGATGAACTTGGTGTGCTCGGATTCGTACAGGTTGTGTTTTTTGGAAAATAGCATGATGCGAAGGGGAAAAGTGGGCGCGGGCAGATTCTTGTGCCCGCGCCGGGTGGCGTCAAGGTTTACTTGTGCAGATCGTTCAGCTGGCGCGCGATGATGTCGTGGTTCAGCCACAGCACCGGGGCGATCTTCTCCGCCGCGCCGTAGAACATCAGCGGGCCCGCGCCCTCCAGAACCAGGGAGGACAGGTGGTCGGTGATCAGGGCCTTGCGGTCCTTGTGCAGCCCGGTGATCGCCTCGGAGGTGCCGATCATGATCTCGGCCAGTTCCGGGGTGTTGTCCATCGGCCAGGCTTCGTAGTTGCGGAAGCTCGCGCTGGTCGCGTCCTTGTTGTAGCGCTCGATCGTCTCGAGCAGCGACTCGAGCGATTCGCCCTCGTTCAGCAGTTGCTCGCAAATCTTCCACTGCTCGTCGGCCCAGGCGCCGCCGCCTTCCTTGCGCAGCGCCGCCAGCAGCGGGAACAGGGACAGTTCGACGCCGACGAAGATGTCCGACGAGTTGGTGCGGATCTCGGGGCAATTGAACACGGTCGCGTACACGCCCTGGGCCCAGGCCGCCTCGGCGATGGACTCCAGGCGCATCTTGGCGTAGCCCTGGGTGTAGTTGGTGTAGGTCTGCCACTGGTACTGGCCGTCGATCAGGATCTCGGTGCCATGGTAGCCGTAGGCGGTGTAGCGCACCTGGCCGCCGGCGCCGGTCACGCGCTCGCGGATCGCCGCCGAGGCGTCGATCAGGTACTTGAGCGTGTTGGCCGTGACTTCGTCGAAGTTCATCAGGATCAGCTTGCCCAGGTCGCTCTCGAGCAGCGCGCGCGAGGACATGAAGCGCTCGCCGCGGCCCTTGTAGATGCGGTTGGCGATGGCCAGGAAGGCCTTGATCTTGGGGATCCCGCCGGCCATGGTGTGGGCGAAGAACACGTTGGCGCCCTGCGGCACCAGCTTGTCGATCTCGGCCATGACGGTGGCGGCCGAACCGGTGAAGCGGCGCACGCCGGCTTCGCGGCAGCGCTCGATCTTCTCCCAGTCCAGCTTGTCCTCCTGCCAGCTCTTCAGGGTGATGCCCGAGAGCATTTCGGTCGGGTTCTGCTCGCCTTCCGGGGCGTCCATGTCGAAGCCGGCCATCAGCGGCACGTTGATGATGCGCCCGCCCAGTTTCTCCTCCGCCTCGGCCAGCTCTTGCGCGTCCAGCGCGCGCAGGGCGCCGCTCTCGTCGCGGCGGCCGACGGTGATGCCGACGATCGTCATGCCGGCCTTGCGCGCCTCGTCGATCAGGCCGTTCACGTAGCCGCGGCCGAAGAGCTCGCCGAACAGCACGAAAACATCGCCCTTGCGGAAGACGTTGGCTTGCGGGATGTGTCTCAGGGCATTGTATTTGGTCATATTGTTAGCTACCGATCAAAAGTTCGAAGGGGCGTCAGCTCTGTTGGTCTTGTTTAACACGGCATTATAACGCCGGCGCGGCCCCCCGGATTGATGAGGCCGGGGGCGCGCGGCCGGGGAAGCGGGGCGCGGCCTCAGCGGATGCGCATGCCCGGCCGCGCGCCCGGCATCGGGTCGAGCAGGTACAGCCCCGGGTTGGCCTTCTCGTCGGCGGCCGATGCGCACAGCACCATGCCTTCCGAGACGCCGAATTTCATCTTGCGCGGGGCCAGGTTGGCGACCATCACCGTCAGCTTGCCGACCAGGTCTTCGGGCTTGTAGGCGGACTTGATGCCGGAGAACACGTTGCGGTGGCGGCCTTCGCCCACGTCCAGCGTCAGGCGCAGCAGCTTGCCGGCGCCTTCGACGTGTTCGCAGTTGACGATGCGGGCCACGCGCAGGTCGATCTTCGTGAAGTCGTCGATCGAGATCTCGGGCGCCAGTTCCTCGATCGCGTCGTCCGCCGATGAGGTTCCGGCCTCGGCCGGGGCCGCCTGCGTGGCGGCCGGCGGCTGCGCCGGTTTGTCGAACAGGTTCTCGACCATCTTCCCGTCCACGCGCTGCATGAGGTGGTTGTAGGCGCCGATCGTGCGGCCCAGCAGGCCGTAGACCGCGTCGCCATCGGTGTCGGCCCAGCTCAGGCTGGCGTCGCCGAGGAAATCGGCCACGCGCGCGGCGACCTGCGGCAGGACCGGCGCCAGCATGACCGTCAGCTGGCGGAACAGGATCAGGGCGGTCGTGCACACGTCGTGCAGTTCGTGGCGCTTGGTGTCGTCCTTGGCCAGCACCCATGGCTTGTGGTGGTCCACGTACTGGTTGGCCACCGCGGCGATCTCCATGATCTCGCGCATGGCCTTGCCGAACTCGCGGCTCTCGTAGTACTCGGCGATGCGGGCGGCGCGGTCGACGCGCACGCCGTCCTCGATCGGATTCAGGGCGGCCGCGATCCAGGTCTTCGATTCGCCGGTCAGCGCCTCGGCCAGCTTGCCGTCGAACTTCTTGGCGATGAAGCCGGCGCAGCGGCTGGCGATGTTGACGTACTTGCCGATCAGGTCGCTGTTCACGCGCGCGACGAAGTCCTCGCCGTTGAAGTCCAGGTCCTCCACCTTCGAGTTCAGCTTGACGGCCAGGTAGTAGCGCAGCCACTCGGGGTTCATGCCCAGTTCCAGGTAGCGCAGCGGCGAGATGCCGGTGCCGCGCGACTTGCTCATCTTCTCGTTGTTGACCGTCAGGTGGCCGTGCACATTGACCTTCAGCCGGTCGATGATCGGGTGGTCGGCGAAGTTGAGCATGGCCGGCCAGAACAGCAGGTGGAAGGAGACGATGTCCTTGCCGATGAAGTGGACCTGCTCGGCCTGCGGGTCGTTCAGGAAGGCCTGGTAGTCGATGCCCTGCTTGGAGAAGTAGTTCTTGAGCGAGGCCAGGTAGCCGACCGGCGCGTCGAGCCACACATAGAAGAACTTGCCCGGGGCGTCGGGGATCGGGATGCCGAAGTACGGCGCGTCGCGCGAGATGTCCCAGTCGGCCAGCTTCTCGCCGTTCTCGCCCAGCCACTCGGAAACCTTGTTGACCATTTCCGGTTGCAGGCGGCCCGGGGTGTTGAGCCAGTCCTTCAGGAAGTTGAAGCAGCGCGGGTCGGACAGCTTGAAGAAATACTGCTCGGAGGGCTTCAGGACCGGGGTCGAGCCGGTGAAGACCGAGTACGGATTGACCAGCTCGGTTGGCTGGTAGGCCGCGCCGCACACCTCGCAGTTGTCGCCGTACTGGTCCTTGGCATGGCACTTCGGGCACTCGCCCTTGATGTTGCGGTCGGCCAGGAACATGCCCTTGACCGGATCGAAGAAGCGGTCGACGGTCTTGGTGACGATCAGGCCGGTCTCGCGCAGTTTGCGGTAGATGCCCTGGGACAGTTCGACGTTCTCCGGCGAGTCGGTCGAATACCAGTTGTCGAAGGCGATGTGGAAGCCGTCCAGGTATTGCTGGCGTCCGGCGGCGATCTTGGCCACGAATTCCTGCGGGGTGATGCCTTCCTTCTCGGCCGCGATCATGATCGGCGTGCCGTGGGTGTCGTCGGCGCAGACGAAGTGGACCTCGCGCGCGGCGCCGGCGGCATCGCGCTGCATTCGCTGGAACCGGACCCAGATGTCGGCCTGGATGTACTCCATCATGTGACCGATATGGAAGGCGGCGTTGGCGTAGGGCAGGGCGGTGGTGACGAACAGCTTGCGGGTCATGGTCGAAACGCTAGGTTGGATGAAAAGAATCATTTTAACAGCGGATGGCCCTGCGCGCGCAGGGGGCTTTCTCCGGTTTTGCCACTGTGACAAGGGCCGGAGCCCCGATTTGCGCTACACTTCGCGCATCACAATCGGAGATTCACATGAGCATCACAGCAGACGAGATCAAGGCCGCACTGTCCCAGGTTGTCGATCCCAACACCGGGAAGGACTACGTGTCCTCGAAGGAGGTCAGGAACATCCAGGTGCAGGGGGCCGACATTTCGCTCGACATCGAACTGGGCTACCCGGCGAAAAGCCAGTTGCCGGCCATCCGCAGCGCCGTCGAACAGGCCGTGGGCGCCTTGCCCGGCGCCGGGCACGTGCGCGTCAACGTCTACAGCAAGATCGTCTCGCACGCCGTGCAGCGCGGGCTGAAGGTGTTGCCGAACGTTAAGAACATCATCGCCGTCGCCTCGGGCAAGGGCGGGGTGGGCAAGTCCACCACGGCGGTCAACCTGGCCCTGGCCCTGGCCGCCGAAGGGGCGCGCGTGGGCGTGCTGGACGCCGACATCTATGGTCCCTCGCAGCCGATGATGCTCGGCATTAGCGCCCGTCCCGAGACGCTCGACGGCAAGACCATGGAGCCGCTGGAGAACCACGGCGTGCAGGTGTCCTCGATCGGCTTCATGATCGACCCGGACGAGCCGATGGTGTGGCGCGGCCCGATGGTGACCCAGGCCCTGCAGCAATTGCTGGAGCAGACCAACTGGCGCGAGCTCGACTACCTGGTGGTGGACATGCCCCCGGGCACGGGCGATATCCAGCTGACCCTGTCGCAGAAAGTGCCGGTGACCGGCGCGGTGATCGTCACCACGCCGCAGGACATCGCCCTGCTCGACGCGCGCAAGGGCCTGAAGATGTTCGAGAAGGTCGGCATCCCTATCCTGGGTGTGGTCGAGAACATGAGCACCCACATCTGCTCGAACTGCGGCCACAACGAGGCGATCTTCGGGGCGGGCGGCGGCGAGAAGATGTGCGCCGACTTCGGCGTCGAGTTCCTGGGCAAGCTGCCGTTGACCCTGTCGATCCGCGAGCAGACCGATTCGGGCCGCCCGACCGTCGTGTCCGAGCCGGACGGTCCGGTCGCGGCCATCTACAAGGAGATCGCGCGCCGGGTGGCGGTCAAGGTCGCCGAGAAGGCGAAGGACATGACCAGCAAGTTCCCTACCATCGTCGTCAAGAACGACTAAGCCGTGCGCATCGAGGCAATCCGCGCGCGCCTGGCCGCGCTCGGGGCGCTGCCGCTGCACCAGGAGCGCGTGCTGCGCGACTGGGTGCAGGGCGCGCCGCACGACCGTGGCCGGCGCCGTCCCGCCGACTTCCTGCCAAAGCCGGTGCGCGAGGCGCTGCCGGCGCTGGACGCCGAGCTGGCCGGGCTGGCGCGCGTCATCAGCGAGCATCCGGCCGCCGACGGCTCGGCGCGCCTGCTGGTCGGCCTGGCCGACGGGCAGACCGTCGAATCGGTGCTGCTGCCGCGCGACGGCGTGTGCGTGTCGAGCCAGGTCGGCTGCGCGGTCGGCTGCCAGTTCTGCATGACCGGGCGCGACGGCCTGCTGCGCCAGGTCGGCAGCGGCGAGATCGTGGCCCAGGTGGTGCTGGCGCGAGCCCGCCGGCCGGTGAAGAAGGTCGTGTTCATGGGCATGGGCGAACCGGCGCACAACATCGAGAATGTGCTCGAGGCGATCGACCTGCTCGGCATCGAGGGCAACATCGCCCACAAGAACCTGGTGTTTTCCACGGTGGGCGACCCGCGCGTGTTCGAGCGCCTGCCTGCCGGCCGCGTCAAGCCGGCGCTGGCGCTGTCGCTGCACACCACCCGGCCTGCCCTGCGCGCCGAGTTACTGCCGCGCGCCCCGCGCATGGATCCGGCCGAGTTGGTCGAGCAGGGCGAGCGCTACGCCCGCCTGACCGGCTACCCGGTGCAATACCAGTGGACGCTGCTGGACGGCGTCAACGACGGCCAGGACGAACTGGACGGCATCGTCGCCCTGTTGCGCGGCAAGTACGCCGTGCTCAACATGATCCCCTACAACGCGGTGCCCGACCTGGCGTTTCGCCGTCCGAGCTGGGAGCGGGCGCGCGCCATCGCCGCCCACCTGCACGCGCGCGGCGTGCTGACCAAGCTGCGCGACTCGGCGGGGCAGGACGTCGATGGCGGCTGCGGCCAGCTCAGGGCGCGCGCCGGACGCACGATCCCGCTGCGGCGCGCCTGAGGACGCTGGGAAACCGTAGTAGCGACGAGGAATATGATCGCAGCGACTAAACAGCTATCTTTTGCGCCATTAAGCTACTTATCAGTATCCATCAAGGTTCCAGGGTATTTACAGGATCCTCATGAACCAGCGCCGAATATACCGCCAGCTCCTGAGCTGCCACCGTATGAGCTAAGTGGTGGCGGCGGTGGCGGCAGCAGCGAACCTGACCCTCCGCAAAATCGTGCCGAATGCTATGATCGTGCCTATGAGGCGTATGACAATGACCAAGTGCAGGGAAGACTTCCCGGAATAAATAGACTCGAGCCGCTGGGCGTGCTCGGCGCGTAATTGCGGGAACACTGGCGGCGTCAAGCCGACGGCATTCCTTCGCAGCAAGAAGAAAGTACCCAGTCTTACGGCATCTCCTTGAGGAACCTTTGTATCGCGGTGATGTCATCATTCAAGAGAGGATCTGGATCACCATTCCTTCGCCGGCCTAATTTCGACTGCAGAACATGTTCGAGCTCAATAAGAGCTGGCGGATAAAAATATCGTCCTAGTGCAACCCACGAAGCAAGAGCGGTGCCTCTTCGCAGCTGCATGTAATCATAGGATTGATCGTCGGGGTTGTCGTGTAATAACTTGAAATCGTCGAGCGCACTCAAGTAGTTTCCAGATTTTACATTTTCTGAGGCTCGCTTAAACCGTGCCATCGCGCATAGTTCCATCGCTGATCCTTCGGTCATTTGATTAGGCGAGAATACATCCTATCATAGTCGATTGCACCTCCGTGGTGGCCGGGGCGCCCCTTGAAGAAGGTGGTGTTCATGTGAATGGGATAAACCGCTGAGCTGGAAGCGGGCGCCCGCCATTGTTGCCAGCTTGCACGCGCGCGGCGTGCTGACCAAGCTGCGCGACTCGGCGGGGCAGGACGTCGATGGCGGCTGCTGCCAGCTCAGGCCCCGTGCCGGACGCACGATCCCGCTGCGGCGCGCCTGAGGACGCTGGGCGGGCGCGACCCGCTCATGGGCTGATGCCTTCGCCCTTTTATTGCCGCTGGGCGTGCTTGACGCATGGAAGCGTGACGTTTCAATCTTCCCACTCGCGTACGATTTGTGCGAGATCGTCGCGGGTCATTTTTCGGGCTTTTAATATTTGCACGAGATCGTCCTTCGATAGGGGATACTGCTTTAATACTTTGGTCACATCATCGGCATCAAGTTGATAGAGCCAAGTCGACTCGGCCGACGCTTGTGGTGCGAGTCGTTCAGCCGGAAGTTCTCCCTTGAAAAAATGCTTCTATCGTGTACAGTTGATGCCCTTCTGCGAAGCGTTCTTTAAAATGAAGAACTGTATTTGCGGGAATCATGTGATACGGCTACCCCTTACTGCTGGCGATGAGCATCGGTTCTTTCAGACGGTATGATGGGTTGTTATCCATGGTGAATTTCCAAGAAATGGGAACCAGTATTGCTGCGGCGACAAGTAGGGCTATCCCGCCTCTTAAAAGGGCCCTTCTTTTTATTTGTTACTACCAAAACTTTCGACCGTGTTCGGTCGATGGTGCGGGTTGTGCTCAAACATCTTTTCCAAGTCTGCCGGCATGAAAATGTGGGAGGGCCATCCCGCTAACTTCGCAGCAAATTGTTCCGCGCTACTCATATCTTCACCTTTGTTGAACTTCGGCACGTCATAATCAAGATCCGGGATTGCCACACGTGCTCCTGCCATGGCGGTAGTCGGACAGTTATTGTTAAGAGCATGGTAATAGACGGATAATCGATATTCTTTCATATAGTCCCCATACGCTTTCAAGACCGGACGATTTCCGATAAGTGATTTGAAATGTGCGTTCACATTCGCTGCTGATGTTGCGGCCATCCGGCCCATCAGCAACTTGAGGGGGAGGCGCGGCTCGTCCGAGAGCACCTCCACATCGAAGCGAAACCCGCGCGAGA
>FWWL01001486.1_pt1 | contig 55496 bp, 53 predicted proteins | sample 2228331 | NCBI WGS metagenome assembly FWWL01 (sample SAMEA103939775, study PRJEB20133) | metagenome | reverse complement strand
CGCCATGGGCGGCATCATGCTGCGCAGAAACACTCATCCATGATTTTCCAAACGGACTCTAAGGGGAGGGGATATATGAGCATCGAGGCAATTTTAGTGGCTTGATCAATATCCAAATTGTTTGAAGAACTCGAGAAGACTTTCTGAGATGCAGCTTCAATGCCATTCAACCTGCTTCCAAAAAAGGCGACTCTAAGATATGCTCTGAGCATGTTTATCTTTGAATATCTTAATTGAATGATCAGGGATAATAATATTTCTCGCATTTTTCGGCGAAAAGTTCTATCATATCGTGATGTAATAGTTCGAACGAGCTGCATCTCGATTGTGCTGGCTCCACGAGCGCGTCGCCCGGACAGGCTTCTCACCATCTCTCGAAGCAAACTTCGAAGGTCCACGCCTTTATGGCGGAAAAATCTGTGATCTTCAGAGGCAAGGACGCAAATCTCAACCGTTGTTAGCGGTTCTTCGCTCGTTTCATATATAATTTGATCTATGCTTAGCAAATCTTCGTGAAGTTTGAGCAGCACGTGCCTCGGTGACCAGAATTGTATATTTGGATCACGCAGATTTGCCATGTATTTCTCTCATTATCCTTAGTGCCGCGGTCAGCATTTCTGTCAAAACGATAAAAATCGCGTTTATCGCTTGGGTGTCGTACAGATTGCTGGATCCATCGCCTCTCCCGGTGTCTTTCATTCTCCAAAACGATATTGTCCCTGTGTGAACGAATGAACTCAGATATCGATAGAGCGATCGAAATGATTTTTGTTCAAATCCGAGTGTGTCGATGACTTCATCGTGAATGAATGGAAGTTTGTTTCCCTTCAAAATTTCCTTCTGTTTAATTGCAGACAATGAATTAAAATATTCAGTTCTTCTTATGTGATCTTCTAAAGATTTTTGAGATTGCTGAAAATCCAGTGGCTCATCGCCGCCTTGCGGTTCGTCGATCATGCGATATCTTGCTCGATTATCGACTATTTGCATGGCAACAATCCGAAATTGCCATAGATCCTCCCCTTCATCGTTACCGCATAACCACTGCAAAATAAGAACATTTTCTAGAAATGCCCGCGCGAGGCACGCAACTGATGCGAGGTCCCAAAGTTCGTCCTTACGCACGGGAACACCTGGAGGAACAAGCTTCCGTAGCGACATTCCTGATAGTACTAGCTTAGTGAAAATGACGGACGACCAATGTTGGCGCCCGTGTGAACTCGTACTGCCACGAAGGGCGACTGAGAACCGGACTGCGTTCTCCAGCTCGCGGGCAAAGCTGCGCAGGGCGTCTGCATATTCTGACCGTGCGTCCGATAGAGCGGTAAGGTCTTTCGGCTTAATTTTCATGGATTACGATTATCTTGCCCTTTTGGCGTTTACCAGCCTATCACAGTCGGATCGACTAAGTCTGGTCAGGCACGCGCCGATGCATCGCGGGCCCGCTTCGGTTCCTGAGACTGGCCCACCACTCCCCACCGCGCTAACCTCCCCCAATGCCCCACCTCGAAACCCAATTCGCCCATCTCGGCCTTAACGCCACCGCCACCGTCGAACCGCCCTTCGACGGCATGGCCTGGTACGCCGGCTACGAACAGCGCCACGCCGCCGACGGCATCGAGGGGCGGCTGGTCATGCAATACAGCTTCACCGAAAGCTGGACCTCCTGGGAAGTCCACCCGCACGGCGCGGAGCTGGTCATCTGCACCGCGGGGGAAATGACGCTGGTGCAGGAGCTGCCCGATGGCACCACCACCCGCGAAACCCTCACCCCCGGCGACTATGCGATCAACCCGCCCGGCGTGTGGCACACCGCGGACGTGCCCCCCGGCACCACCGCCACCGCCATCTTCATCACCCCCGGCGCCGGCACCGACCACCGCCCGCGCTGATCGGCCCCGCCGTCCACTCGCGCCACATCGCTTGCCCGCGTGTCCCAACCCGGTTCGCGGCGACCGGAAGCTTCGCTTGCTGGGCGACCTGCAATCCTTAAAAGCCTGTGCTGCAAACATAATTTGGGGGGATATCATGGCAATCGCGGCAACCATCCTGAAAGCAGTGGCGAAAGAGGGGCTCAAGGCCATCGTCACCCGGCAGCTCTTCGACAAATATTTCCCCAAGGATTTTGAAGAGCAGATGCGCGACGCGCTGGCGCGGGTCGATGCCAAGATCGATTCGATCGGTCAGGATGCCGCCTTTACCCGCGTGCACCCGGTCCGCCGCGCCTTTTTGCTCAGCGCGACCTATGTGCAGGACACATTTTATCACACCATGGAGCAACAGGCGAAGGCAAAGGCGCTCGACCCCGCCGTCGCGGCCAAGCTGGCCGACCGGTTGATGAAGGAAATCGAAAAGCTCGACGGCAATATGGTCGATGCAAAGGAGATTTTCGATCAGCGCGCCGAAAGCTGCGATTTCCCGGTGCGGTTTCTGTTCGAAACGATGCGCGATATGGCCGCGCTGCGCCTCGCGATGATCTCATGGGCCCATGGTCTGTACCGGGATCTGCCGGGCGGAGCCAGCAGCGCGGCGGTGCTGGCCGAGAAATATGTCCGCGCCCGCGCCGACGCCGAAAGCTTCGCGCCCAAGGCCGCTGCGCGGCTGATCGCGGCGCGTGAGGCATTCATCAGCTTCGAAAAGAAGATCGACTATAAATCGGGAATGGATGTCGATCAGTTCGGCAATCGCAAACTCGATCACGTCGTCTGCAAATATCAGGACAAGTTCAGTTCATCCTATCGCAGCGATCCCTTTGCCGGCGACCGCATCGATCATGCGGTCGATGTCGAATGGCATTGGTATGATTTCGCCTATCGCCAGTCGAAGGAACTGGCACTCGCCAACGCGTATGAAGATGCGCAGCGGTGGGATCGGGAGCATCGCGACCATGTCGCCGGGGTTGGGCATCTGAACAAGAAGCATCTCACCGACCCCACCGACGCTTATCTGGCGGAGGTGCGTAAGACGGTGCCGACGCTAGAGGAGTGATCCCGGGTTCACGCAAAGGCGCGACGGCGCGAAGATCGGCCCAAGCCGCGTCAGCGGCCCACACCGCTCCGCCGCCGCCATCAATGCCATCCGATAAAACAGCCGGCGTCGCACCACGCCGCCACATCTCTGCGCCTCCGCGCCTCCGGCTGCGCTCTCATCACGACACCAGAAAGGGAAGGGGCCCCGCATGACCGACCTGCTCGCGCTGCTGATCATCCTCGGCGGCATCGCCTTTCCCTTCATCGCCATGCCGCTGCTCTGGCGCCGGATGAAGCGGGTGCGCGACGCCAGCTATCGTGAGGCCAGGGCGAAGGAGCGCCCCCACACCGCATGGGAGGAAAGCGCCCCGCGCCCCGACGGCCTCGCCACCACCCGCCGCCACGATCCGAACGAGGAACTCATCGACCTCGGCGACCGCGCCCGCCACAGCCGCTGGCCGCTCAGCAACGAATAGAGCGGGGAACCGCCGTGCCCGCTCCCGTGTTCTCTCGCCATTCCCCAAGCAATTTCAGCGAGATCGAAGATGGCAACCCGCAGCACCACGCCCAAGACCAAGGCCGCGACGCGCACGACCACCAAGCGCGCCCCCGCCAAACGCGCCGCCTCGGCCAAGACCACCCCGCGCAAGACCGCCCCCCGCAAGTCCCCGGCCCGCACCAAGGCAGCCCAGGCCAGCGCAACCACCACCGCGCTCGCCACACTCCGTCGCAACGTCTTCCCGATCGCCGGAGCACTCGCCGCCGGGGCAGCAACCGCCGCCGCCTTGTTCTTCACCCGCCGCAGCAACGTCCTCGCCGAGGGGCATGCCGCGCCGGACCTCGAAACCGGCGCGCATCCCGGCCCGGACGACCGCGCCGCCCCGCACTTCCGCCCCAACATGGACGCGCCGATGTCCGGAGCGGACCGCGCCGCGCTTGCCCCGGCGCTCGCCAATGGCGACGCGCGCGCCGACATGCGCCACTGATCCGATCGATCGACCGGGCAGGGGGCTGTCGGACACGCCCCCGCCCGGCATGGCCAGATGGTCCGCGCCCTCGCGATCGGGCCGCCTTGACAACCCCGTCGCCCCCGTGTCGCGCGGGTGTCGCGTCGCGGTCGCCAACCGGTCGCGTCGCGGACCGAAACCCGTCGCTTCGCCCCGAAACCCCGCCATTTTTGTCCGCTTCGTCCGTCCTCTGCCGACCATTTCGGCCCGCCCCTTGTAATTCCCGGCCGGCACCCCATCTCTCTCTGGCTACAGTCGCAAATCGACGGTCTTCGGTGCTTTGCGGCCCCTTCTTCCTTCTTTCCCTGCCTCCGCAGCTCGAGGTCCGCCCGCACGGGGCGCGCCGCTTAAAGAAGGAATATCCAATGAGCATCACCGGAACCGTCAAGTTTTTCAATTCGGACAAGGGCTATGGCTTCATCGCCCCCGACAATGGCGGCAGCGACGCCTTCGTCCACATCTCGGCCGTTGAGCGCGCCGGCATGGCGACGCTGAACCAGGACCAGCGCGTCAGCTACGAGCTGGAGCAGGACAAGCGCGGCAAGATGGCCGCCGTGAACCTGCAGGCCGCTGACTAACTCGCGATGGGCGGGGCGTAACCACGTCCCGCCCGCCGTTCCCGCAGAAAAGGAGCGCCCGATGGCTGCCCAGACGCTGACCTATCGTGACAATGCGGCGAAATGCCGCGCCGATGCCGATGCTGCGACGCTCGACAATGTCCGCGACCGCAATCTGCGTGCAGAGGCCGCATGGCTTGCCATGGCCGACCGGCAGGAACGCACCGACACCGCCCGCGCCGAGCGTGAGGCGAACGTAATCCCCAGACAGGAAACTCAGTGAAGTCTATTTTCAGTAAGCAAGTTCAACACGTTACTACCAATCATTCGCGGCCGGCCCGCCCGCCGCTCACCTTCCTCGCCCGGCGCACCGCCGACGATCTCCGCGCCGCCGCAGTGGCCCGCGCCGCCGTCCTCGAAGTGATCGGCTAGAACAGCTCGGCAATCCCCGCGGTCAGCAGCAACACGCTGACCGCCGCCAGCAACACCGCATTGGTCCGCCGCCCATTGACCCGCAGCAAGACCAGCAGCAGCACCAGTACGCCAAGCGAGGCCAGCACCTCCACCGCGTCCCCGGTCCCGGAAAATGTCTCCTCCGGCGAAGGCGCCACGAATTCCAGCCCGATCGACCCGATCCAGCTCCCGACATTCGCCGCCAGCAGGCCGCCGATCACCATTCGGTTCTGTCGGTCGTACCACAGGTCGAAATCCGGCCAGTCGGCGGGCTCGTCCGGAAAGATCAGCGACGCGGCGAGATAATAGATCCCGACGATCGCCAGCACGCTGACCAGCGTCAGGTAATTGGCGAGAATCTGCGACTGCGCCTCCCAGGCCAGCAGCCAGAATGACGTGAGGTCGAGGATGACCGCGATGCCCAACAAGGGTGTCAACCACCCGACCCGCACCGCCTTGCCACCGCGCTTGAGCTTCAACGCCCGGGCAAAGCCGCTCAGCACCTCGGCAATCGCCAACCCCAGCAGCAGGCCATAGACCGCGAACACCAGCTCGAACGACGTCATCGCCAGCTCCCCAAATTCACGGGCGCCAGCTTAACCCACTAAATCCAAAAGAAAACCGCCGCCCCGGTTGCCCGGGACGGCGGTGTTTCTTGTCAGCTCAGTGCGTCGATCAGAAACCGACGACCAGCGAACCCATGAAGGTCCGCGGATAGCCGATCTGGACGAACGGAGCGCTCGAGGAGGTAATCGTGCCCGAGCTGTTCGCGCCGATGCTCGACAGGTTGCCCGAGAAGCCGCCGACATAGAGTTCGTCGAAGGCGTTCATCAGGTTGAACTGGAAGTAGGTCTTTTCGCCAAGACCCGCCCAGTTCAGCTTAACCCGGGCGTGGAAATCGACCAGCGTGTAGGCCGGGGTCTTTGCCGGATACAGGATCGACGCCGGCGTCGGGCCGGTGCCGCTGCGGATCGGCATGTTGTCGTCGAAGACATAGCGCGAACCCGTGCGCTTCGCGTTGCCACCAAACGACACCGGGCCGATATCGGCGTTGAAGCCGCCACCGAAGGTGTAGGTCGGGGCACCCGCTTCGCGCTTACCGGCGGTCATCGCAAAGATCTGCGTGCCGGTCGTGGTGGTCGCCAGAACGACATTGTCCTGGATTTCCGATTCAAGCAGCGAACCGAAGGCGTAGACGCTCAGCTCCGAAATCGGCTGCCAGCTGACGTTGGCATCGACGCCGTACTTCTTCACGCGGCCGAGGTTACGATAGACGGTACGCTCCAGCTCGGGATCATAGGCCGAAGCCAGACGATCGGTGTAGTTGGTATACCAACCCACGACCTGCGCATGGACCGTCGACGAGCGGTAACGCAGACCGGCGTCGAAATTGTCCGTCTTCTCCGGCCGCGGCTGCGCCTGTGCGGCGGTCACCGGGAAGTAGAAGCTGTTGTACAGATTGTCGGTACCCGGTGCCTGCAGACCCTGCGAGAAGTTGCCGAACGCCGAGATGTTCGAGGTCAGGTCATAGACCAGACCGATGTTCGGCAGCGCCTTCTTGTAGTTGAAGATGCGCTGCTGCGGTGCCGAGGTCGCGAAGGTACCGACGCCCGGAACGGTTTGGGTCGGGTTTGCCGCCAGCCATGCCGCCTGCGCCGCCGAATCGCCGTTGAAGCACTCAACGAAGCCCGATGCGGAAGAGGTCGCGCAATAGTTGGTCAGGTTGCGACGCATGAACGGCAAGCGGACGCCCGCATTGACGGTCAGGTTGCCGAACTCACCGCGATATTCACCGGCGATCTGGTGCAGGATCGCGAACGACAGACGATCACGCTTCTGCAGCGCGCGACCGTTGCGGTCTTCCAGCGGGTCGTTGACGGGGAAAGGATCCCAGGTCGCGCCATTGGCCTGCAGGAAGCCGGTCTCGCCGGTCTGGCGGTGACGCGCACGGTCATACGAATAGGCCAGACGCAGCGTGTTCGCATCGTCCAGGGTCCAGCGCAGCGACGCGATCACGCCGATGCGATGGGTCTGGGTCTGGCTGGGGGCCAGCACACGGACCTGGTCGAGCAGGTCGCCGTCACCGTTCAGGTCGCGACCGAAATAGGGCGAACCGCCGATGTAACCGGTGATCGGTGTGCCACCGGCGTTGAACGTGCCTTCACGCGCCGTCGCGGTGCCGCCGCCATTCGCCTTCACATACTGGTACGACGGATCGACCGCCAGGACGAGGTTCTCGCCCAGGGTGAAGCGCGACGAACCGCGGATGTTGCCGGTGTTCGACGGGTTGATGCGGCGATCGAATTCCGAACCGCAGCTGTTGGCCGAGTCGGCGAGACCCGGGCGCGGGGTCGCGAGCAAGCAAGGCGCGATCGAGTAGAAGCGCTCTTCCTTGGTCTGCGGGAAGCGGTTGGGGGTGACCCGGCCGGCGTCGTTGCGCAGCGCAACCGAACCGAAGAAGTTCTTGCGGTTCACGTCATAGGTGCCGGCGATCGAGACGAAATCGCCATTGTCGCCGAGCGGCTGATACAGACGCGCGTTATACTGCTGGCGGTCGATCTTGCCTTCGCGATAGAAGGTCGCGCCGCTGGTGACGTTGCTCGCCGAGATGAACGCGCGCAGGCCCGACGAGGTCAGGTTGCCCGTGTCGACCATGCCGAACACACGGAAGAAGCCATATTCGCCAGCCGAACCGACCAGCTTCACACCGAAGTCTTCGCTCGGCACGCGGGTGCGGTAGTTGACGGTCGAGCCGGTCGCAGCCGCGGTCGGGCTGTCGACGTCGGTGGTGCCGAGGTTGACGCTGACGCGCTCGATGACCTCGATGTCCATCTGCTGGCTGAAATAGAGTGCGTAGTTGCCCGAATCGTTCAGCGGGATACCATCGACGGTCTGGCTGATGCGATCCGACGAGAAGCCGCGGATCGTCATGGTGCCGCCGGCCGAACCGAACGCGTCGTTGTTCTGGAAGCTGACGCCCGGCAGGCGGTTGATCACTTCGTTGATCGACTGACCAGGAGCCGACTGCTGGATCGCTTCCGCGCTCAGCTCGGCTTTCGCCTTGGACGTATCAGGAACGATGGTACCGGCCACGCCCGTCGACACGCTCGAACCGGTGATGACGATTTCGCCTTCGTCGAAATCGACCGAGCCGGTCGACTGCGCGTGTGCCGCGGCGGGAAAGGCGAGCGCAGCAACAGCCGCGCCGATCAGCAGATGGTTTCGCATTATAGTCCCCTTAGGATGGGCTGTTCAAAGCCTACGCGAGCGGTGTCGTTCACCGTCTTACGCTGCCCCATGGGGATGCTTCTTTGCGGAAATGTTACAGTCGTTTCAAGTGATTTGTGCGTTGCAAAAAAGCATCACCTTGCAGCTGTCACAATTGCGTTCCACGCCGCCTCGTCGATCACGCGAATCCCTAGGTCTGCGGCCTTTTTGAGCTTCGATCCGGCACCCGGTCCGGCGACGATCAGGTCGGTCTTGGCCGACACCGAACCCGACACTCGCGCCCCCAACGACTCCGCCTGCGCCTTCGCCTCGTCGCGACTCAGCGTTTCGAGCGATCCGGTAAAGACCACCGTCTTGCCCGACACTTCCGAGTCGCGCGCCTCGACGACGAACGGGGGCGGGGTTACTTCGGCGAGCAGATCGTCCCACACCGCGCGATTGTGCGGCTCGTGGAAGAAGTCGGCGAGCGCGTGGCCGACAGCGGCGCCGACATTCTCGATCCCGATATGCTCGGCAATCGCCTTGTCGCGCCGCGCGTGGAACTTCGCCTCCGGCTCGCCCAGCGCAGGGGTGATCGACGCACGCAGCGCGATGATCTCGTCCGCCAGCGTAGCGAGGGCGGGGAGGGTCTCGAGCCGCTTCATCAAATCGCGCGCGGTAATGCTGCCGATGTGCCGGATGCCCAGCCCGAACAACAGTCGCGCAGCGTCCGGCGCGCGCTTCGCCTCGATCGCGGCGAGGAGGTTGTCGACCGACTTCTCCTTCCACCCCTCACGCCCCAGCAGCGCGTCGCGATGCTGGCTGAGGCGAAAGATGTCGGCCGGCTCGGCGATCCAGCCCAGGTCGAGGAATTCGACGATCGTCTTTTCGCCCAGCCCCTCGATATCGAGCGCCCCCCGGCTGACGAAATGCTTGAGCCGCTCCAGCCGCTGCGCCGGGCAGATCAGCCCGCCGGTACAGCGCACATCGACCTCACCCTCCTCGCGCGTCGCTTCGGACTGGCAGATCGGGCAGTGGGTCGGAAACACGAACGCCGGCCGCTCGACGTCGCGCGTCAGATTTTCGACGATCTGCGGGATCACGTCCCCCGCGCGCTGCAACACCACCCGGTCCCCCGGACGCACGCCCAGCCGTTCGATCTCGTCGGCGTTGTGCAGCGTCGCGTTGGTCACCACCACGCCGCCCACCGTCACCGGCTCCAGCCGCGCCACGGGGGTCAGTTTGCCTGTGCGTCCGACCTGAATGTCGATGTCGCGCAGCGTCGTCTCGGCGCGCTCGGCCGGGAATTTATGCGCGATCGCCCAGCGCGGCGCGCGTCCGACGCTGCCCAGCCGCTCTTGCCAATCGAGCCGGTCGACCTTGTACACGACGCCATCGATGTCGAACGGCAGGTCGGCGCGCAGCGCCTCGATCCTGCGATATTGCGCCAGCGCGGGTTCGACCTGCACGCATTCGACGAACAGCGGATGGACCGGAAAGCCCCAGCGCTCGATCGCCTTCATCACCGCATACTGGCTGTCGCCCGGCAGCGCGCTCGTCTCGCCCCAGCCATGCGCCAGGAACCGCAGCGGCCGCGCGGCAGTGACGCTCGCATCCTTTTGCCGCAGCGATCCGGCGGCGGCATTGCGCGGATTGGCGAACTGGCGCGCTTCCTTGCCGCTCGTTTCCGCCTCGGTGAGCAGCCGCGCGTTGAGTGCCAGGAAATCCTCCTTGGCCATGTAAACTTCGCCGCGCACCTCGAACACATCGGGCGCGTCGGCGGGCAGCTCGGTCGGAATGTCGCCAATCGTCAGCGCATTGGCGGTGACATTCTCCCCCACCTGCCCATCGCCGCGCGTTGCCGCCAGCACCAGCCGGCGTCCCTCATAACGCAGCGAGCAGGATAGTCCGTCGATCTTCGGCTCGGCGGTTAGCGCGACGCGGTCGCCTTCACCCAGCGAAAGAAAGCGCCGCACGCGCAGCACGAACTCGATCACATCCTCGTCCGAAAACGCATTGTCGAGGCTCATCATCGCCCGCGCATGCGGCACCTTGGCCAGGTGCCCGGCGGGTGCGGCCCCGACCAGCTTCGAGGGCGAATCCGCACGCACCAGATGCGGAAACGCCGCCTCGATCGCGGCATTGCGCCGGACCAGCGCGTCATAGGCCGCGTCGCTGATCTCCGGCGAATCCTCGGTATGATACAGCGCATTGTGGCGCGCGATCTGCGCGGCCAGCGCCTCCAGTTCGGCGGCGGCTTCGATGTCGGTAGCGGGGAGGGTGTCCATACGCTCCCCGCTACCGCCCGATCACTTCACCTTCAACTGGTCCAGCGCGAACGCCAGATATTCCGCCTGTTCCTTGAACCGCTCGAACCGCCCCGACTTGCCGCCATGGCCGGCTTCCATGTTCGTGCGGAAGATCAGCGGGTTGGTGTCGGTCTTCAGCGTGCGCAGGCGCGCGACATATTTGGCCGGCTCATAATATTGCACCTGGCTGTCCCACAGCCCGGTGCCGACAAAGATCGCCGGATACGCCCCGCGCTTCAGCTGATCATAGGGCGAGTAGCTGAGCATATAGTCATAGCTCGCCTTGTTCTCCGGATTGCCCCATTCGTCATATTCGCCCGTCGTCAGCGGGATCGTGGGATCGAGCATCGTCGTCACCACATCGACGAACGGCACCAGGCTGACGATCGCGCCATAATCCTGCGGCGCCATGTTGGTGATGCCGCCCATCAGCAGCCCGCCCGCGCTTCCGCCCATCGCCGCGACGCGACCCTTCTTCGCATAGCCCTGATCGACCAGATACCGGGTCACGTCGATGAAATCGGTGAAGCTGTTCTTCTTGTTGAACATCCGCCCCTGATCATACCAGGCGCGGCCCATTTCCTGCCCGCCGCGGATATGCGCGATGGCGTAAACCATGCCCCGGTCGAGCAGGCTCGGCAGCATCGGCGAAAAGCCCGGATCGGTCGAATAGCCATAGCTGCCATAGGCGTACTGGAACAGCGGCGCAGTGCCGTCCTTCTTGAAGCCCTTGGCATAGACGAGGCTCACCGGCACCTTGGTCCCATCGCGCGCGGTCGCCCACACCCGCTCGGTCACGTACTTGCTCGCGTCATAGCCGGGCACCGGCGTGACCTTCAGCGTGCGGCGCTCGCCGGTCTTCATATTCGCCTCGATCACCGTCGAAGGCGTAGTCAGCGAGTTATAGGTATAGCGGACCCAGTCGGTCCCCGTCTCGGCATTGGTACTCAGCGCCATCGCATAGGCCGGCTCGTCCGCCGCGACAAAGCTCGACTTGCCGTCATTGCCCAGCAGCCGCAGCCGCTTGTTGCCGCCCGATCGCTCCTCGATCGCCAGATAGTTCTCGAACGGCTGGACGCCTTCGATGAACACCTGCGCGCTGTGCGGCACCAGATCCTTCCACCCCGCCTTGCCCGCGCCGGTCGCGCTGTCGGCGACGGTCATCAGCCGGTAGTTCGGCGCGTTCCAGTTGGTGCGGATCACCCACCGATTGCCGACATGGTCCGCGCCATAAAGGAAATCGGTCTCGCGCGGCGCGATCACGGTGAAATTGGTCGGATTGGCGACCGGCGCGCAACGCTGCTCGTCGCTCACCGTCTTGCCCGAATAGATACAGATGAACTTCTCCGAACTCGTCGTGCCCAGCCCGAGCGAGTAGGTATCGTCCTTCTCCTCATAGACCAGCCGGTCGGCGCTCGCCGGCGTGCCCAGCACATGCGCCTTTACCCGCTTGCCCAGCAGGGTGACCGGATCCTTCTCGATGTAGAAAATCGTCTTGTTGTCCCCGGCCCAGGCGAACCCCGCCTGCACATTGGGAATCGAATCCTCCAGCGTCTTGCCGGTGGTCAGGTCCTTGACCTTGAGCACGAACTGCCGCCGCCCGACCTTGTCCTCGGCATAAGCGAGCAGGCGGTTGTCGGGGCTGACCTGACGGCTTCCGATCTGAAAGAAATTAGCGCCCTTGGCCATCTCCGGCTGGTTGAGGATGATTTCCTCGGGCGCCTCCATGCTGCCCTTGCGCCGCGCGACGATCGGATAGCTGCCACCGACCTCGTAGCGCGTGTAATAGTAATATCCGTTGTCGAGATAGGGGACGCTGCTGTCGTCCTGCTTGATGCGGCCCGTAATCTCCGTGAACAGCGCCTCCTGCATCGGCTTGGTCGGGGCGAGCACCGCATCGGCATAGGCGTTTTCGGCGGTGAGATAGGCGAGCATCTCCGGGTTCTTGCGCGTGTCGTCGCGCAGCCAGTAATATTCATCCTCGCGCACCGCGCCGAACGGCGCCTTCACCTGATGCGGCTTCTTTGCGGCGACCGGCGGCTTTGGCGGCGCGCTCGGCGCATCCTGCGCGGCGAGCGGCGTGGCGGCGAGAATCAGCCCGACCGCGGCGATGCGGTGAAACGAACGAACCATGCGAATCCCCTTGAAATTCTTGGGCCCAAGCCTGCGGCAAAGCCCGCCGCGCATCAAGCTGTCCCGGATTGGTTACTGCCGTATTCTCCGTGCTTGAGCCGTGCTGCCGCGCAATGCTAAGCCCCGTGCACCGGGGAGGGGTTTCTGGTGAATGACCATGCGATGCGTGCGTCCGCGCCGCATTACGATACGACGCTCGACCGTGCGGGCCTGGCGCTGGCGCTGGGCGGCGCATTGGGCGGTATCGTCGTGCTGCTGCTGGTGTTCGCGGCGGGGCAGCGCGAGCTTGCGTCGCTCGGCGCGGCGTGGGTGCTCGGCACGATCTTCTCGGCACTCGGTATCGCCGGGGCAGGGGGTCCGCTGTGGCTGGTCCTCCACCTCGCCGGCTATCGCCGCGCCTGGCACGCCGCCGCGCTCGGCGCGCTGATCTCACTCGTCCTATTCGTCGGCGCGCAAACCTACGGCTTCGGCTTCCTCGCTGTGCCTGCCAGCGACCTGCGCACCACCCTGTTCCGCTGGATCAGTGCGCTCGGCACCAGCGCGCTGCTGGCCATCGTCGCAGCGGGCATCGCGCTGGCGATGTGGCGCGTCGCGTATCGCCGGGTGATGTGACTTTCTATCCTCCCCCGCCAGGGGGAGGTGGCATGCGCAGCATGACGGAGGGGGAGGAAGCACGACGTCGAGAGGGCGCAGCCGTCCTCGCCCTCCGTCGCCTTCGGCGCCACCTCCCCCTGGCGGGGGAGGATTGCTTAGATGCTACGCCTTCGTCCCCGGACAATCGCCGACCCGCTTGCCGGTCGTCTTCGCCTTGATCTTCATCGTCCGCGCGCCGCCCGGCATCGTCGTTTCCATTTCATTGTCGATCGCAAAGGCGTCGTCGCTGAAAGTCCCGCTAATCTTCATCGTCATCTTCCCGGTGTCGGCGTCGCACACCAGCGTCCCGTCGATCTTCCCACCGGCCATGTTGAATGTCTCATAGGTGCAGCGCCCCTTGCTCTGCGCCAGCACTTCGGCCGGAGGCGACTTGGCCTGTTCGGGCGTCACGCAATTTTTTCCGACCTGCTTCTGCTGAAGCATCAGCTTGGTCATCTCGTCCTTCATCCGCCCTTCAAGACCAGGAATGTCGATCGAAACCGTCTCGACCGTCGTCTCCCACTCCCCTGGATTGAACCGCGCCCCACCCGCCGCATCGACCTTGGCAGCGACCTCCTCGGGCGAGGCATTGGTGACGGACACGTCCCCGCTGCCACAGGCGGCGACCGCGAGCGGGAGGGAAAGGGCGACAATGGCGGCGAAGGCCGGGACACGCATGAGCAGGCTCCTCTCGGTTTCGGAACGATGCTGAACTCTTGCGGGGCAGAGGGCAACAGACAAAACGCTACTTATGTTCTTTATTTGTTCCATCATCCGTGCTAATGGGGATTGGGAGGTTTCATCCATGTGCGCAGCATCATTTTCAGGCTTTCCGGCAAGTCCGATCACGGCGTCTTCAACAAGACATCTGGGTGTTGCTTATGTGTGCGATGGTCGACGCGTTCCTGTAGCGTTGGTGTCGCGTCGCCGTTGTCTCGATGGCGCGTCGAAGTCGCGCAGGTGTCGCGTGACCGTCGCGTCCCGGTCGCATCGGCAGCGGCGTCCTCTGGGGAACCGCCCGCAACCCGCGCGTTTTTGTCCGCATCGTCTGTCCACCCGACAGCCATCCCCATTTGCACCCCGATCCGAAGGCCCCATATTCCCGCCATGGCGATCCAGATCCGCACCAGCCTTGCCGAGCCCGAAACCGGCCCCGGCTTCGTCCCGCACCGTCCGAACCGCCCCGAAAAGAGCGAGGGCGGGCGGCCGTTCAAGCTGGTCAGCGATTATGAGCCCGCCGGCGACCAGCCGACCGCGATCAGGGAACTGACCGAAGCGGCGCTGGCGGGGGAGCGCGATCAGGTGCTGCTCGGCGTCACCGGCTCGGGCAAGACCTTCACCATGGCGAGCGTGATCAACAACCTCCAGCGCCCGGCGCTGATCCTCGCCCCCAACAAGATCCTTGCCGCTCAGCTCTATGGCGAATTCAAGAGCTTCTTCCCCGAAAACGCGGTCGAATATTTCGTCAGCTATTACGACTATTACCAGCCTGAGGCGTACGTCCCCCGCAGCGACACCTACATCGAGAAGGAAAGCTCGGTGAACGAGGCGATCGACCGGATGCGCCATTCGGCCACCCGATCCTTGCTCGAACGCGACGACGTGATCATCGTCGCCTCGGTCTCGTGCCTCTACGGCATCGGTTCGGTCGAAACCTATTCAGCGATGATCTTCGACCTCAAAAAGGGCCAGGTCGCCGATCAGCGGGAGATCATCCGCAAGCTCGTCGCGCTCCAGTACAAGCGCAACGACGCCGCCTTTGCCCGCGGCAATTTCCGGGTCCGCGGCGACAGTCTCGAAATCTTCCCCTCGCACTATGAGGATACCGCCTGGCGGATCAGCTTCTTTGGCGACGATATCGAGGAGATTACCGAATTCGACCCGCTGACCGGCTCGAAGGTCGCGAACCTCGACAGCATCCGCGTCTACGCCAACTCGCACCACGTCACCCCCGGCCCGACGCTCAAACAGGCGATGGAGGCGATCAAGCACGAACTCGCCGAGCGGCTGAAGGAGTTGCACATCGAGGGCAAGCTGCTCGAAGCGCAGCGGCTGGAGCAGCGCACCAATTTCGACCTCGAGATGATCGCCGCGACCGGAAGCTGCGCGGGGATCGAGAATTACAGCCGCTTCCTCACCGGTCGCCTGCCCGGCGAGCCGCCGCCCACCTTGTTCGAATATCTCCCCGAAAATGCGGTACTGTTCGTCGACGAAAGCCACCAGACCGTGCCGCAGATCGGCGCGATGGCGCGCGGCGATCACCGGCGCAAGATCACGCTCGCCGAATATGGCTTCCGACTGCCCAGCTGCATCGACAACCGGCCTTTGCGCTTCAACGAATGGGATGCGATGCGGCCGCAGACCGTCAGCGTCTCGGCAACACCCGGCGGCTGGGAGATGGAGCAGACGCGCGGCGTGTTCTCGGAGCAGGTGATCCGCCCCACCGGCCTGATCGACCCGCCGGTCGAGATCAAGCCGGTCGAGGAACAGGTCCAGGACCTGATCGTCGAATGCCGCAAGACCGCCGAGGCGGGCTACCGCACCCTTGTCACCACGCTGACCAAGCGCATGGCCGAGGACCTTACCGAATATATGCACGAGGCGGGGATCAAGGTCCGCTACATGCACAGCGACGTCGAAACGCTGGAGCGTATCGAGCTGATCCGCGACCTGCGCATGGGCGTCTATGACGTTCTAATCGGTATTAACCTGCTGCGCGAAGGCCTTGATATTCCTGAGTGCGGCCTGGTCGCGATCCTCGACGCCGACAAGGAAGGGTTCCTGCGTTCCGAAACCTCGCTGATCCAGACGATCGGCCGCGCTGCCCGCAACGTCGAAGGCCGTGTGATCCTCTATGCCGACCGCATCACCGGCAGCATGGAGCGCGCGCTCAACGAAACCAGCCGCCGCCGCGAAAAGCAGGAAGCCTATAACCGCGAACACGGCATCACCCCGACCACGATCAAGCGCAACATCGGCGACATCATCGCCCATGTCGCGTCGAAGGATCAGGTGACGGTCGAGATCGAGGACGGCCCGGCGCACATGGTCGGCCACAACCTCCGCGCCTATATCGAGGAACTCGAAAAGAAGATGCGCAACGCCGCCGCAAACCTGGAGTTCGAGGAAGCCGGCCGCCTCCGCGACGAAATCCGGTCGCTGGAGGCCGAAGAACTCGGCCTCCCCACCGGCGACCGCAAGGCCCCGGTCATGGGCCGCAGCAACGAAGGCAAACCCGGCACCCGCAAGACCCGCTTCGGCAAAGTGCAGCGCAAATGGGGCGGGGGGAAGCGGTGACCCGGTTGAGCCGCGCGGCCCCTTCGCCCATAAGGCGCGCCATGCGTTTCATTCCCCTGCTCGCCGCGTCGGTCGCTCTCGCCAGCTGCTCCAATGTCGTGCCCCCGGCCCCTGCTCCGGCCCCGCCGCCGCCGCGTCCGGTGCCGACCCCGGCGCCGGCCCCGGCACCCGCACCGCCCCCCGCGAGCAGCGACTGGCGCGATTGGCCCGCATCGCCGGGTAACTGGACCTGGCGGCGCGAAGGGCAGGGGACGATCGCGTCGTTCGGCCTGCGCGCCGATCAGCCCGAACTCTCGCTGCGCTGCGACCGCGCGACGCGCCAGATCCAGATCGCACGTCGCGGCGAGACGCCCGGTCCAGTAACGATCCGCACCTCGACCACTGCGCGCGGCCTCAGCGCCTGGCCAACGCCAGGCGCTCAGCCCTATATGGCGGTGACGCTGGCGGCGAACGATCCGATCCTCGACGCGATGGGCTATAGCCGTGGCCGGTTCATCGTCGAGATGCCCCCGCTCGCGCCTTTGGTCGTGCCGACCTGGGCCGAAGTGCAGCGGGTGGTGGAGGATTGCCGGGGCTGATCGACCAGCCGTCGTTTCGCTTCGACCGACGACGTGTCCTATGCGACCAACACGGTGCATGATCTCCGCTTTGAAGGGGAGGATATATGACCCGTTGGATCGCCGCTGCGCTGGCTATCAGCTTGTGTCCCGCCGCCGCATCGGCCCAGACCGATGTCCAGTCCGCCGTCGCTGCGCCGGGCCGCCCCGCCGATCAGGTCGCGCTGGATGCGGGCCGCAAGCCCGCTGAAGTCCTTGCCTTTCTCGGCCTCAAGTCCGGCGATGTCGCTGCGGACATCATGGCCGGAAGCGGCTATTATACCGAGATCATGGCCCGCGCCGTTGGGCCGAAGGGCAAGGTGATCGCCGTCGAGCCCGAGCAATTCTATACCGGCCAGCCCAAGGCGATCGCCGCCTGGGACGCGCTCGAGGCCCGCGCCGCAAATGTGGAACTGGCGGTCGGCCCGTTCGGCACCCTCGCCGCCGCCCCCGCATCGCTCGACTTCACCCTGATGCACCTCGTCTATCACGACCTCTATTGGGAGAGCGCCAAGTACAAGGTGCCGCGCGTCGATCCGTCGGCGTTCCTGAAGTCGCTCTTCGCCGCGACCAAGCCGGGCGGGATCGTCGGAGTGGTCGATCATGTCGGCGCAGCCGGAGACACCCGTGCCATCGTCGATACGCTTCACCGCATCGACCCCGCGGTGATCAAGGCCGATTTCAAGGCGGCCGGATTCGTGTTGGAGGCCGAAAGTCCGCTGCTCCGCGCGGCGGACGACGATATCGCGAAGCTGGTGTTCGGCCCCGCAGTGCGCGGCAAGACCGATCGGGTCGTCTATCGATTTCGTAAGCCCGGCTGAGCGGCGATCTCCGATCTCTTCGCGCCAGACCTCCATGACTCGCGCATTTTTCAAGGCAATACAAGTCTTGTTCTGTTCCCAATCTTGATTCACAGTCACTCGCGTACCCAAATCAGGGTACGCCGTTTCAACAAGCGAAAGGAGGTGATCCGATGTCTCATGGTTCAGCAGTGAGGTCGGTTCAGTTCGTTCGGGAGACGCGCCGCTAAGTATCTGCGTCGGATGGCCGCCGGAGGCGCTCCATCCGATCTGGCGTTCGGGAGGTATTCTCCTCCAATCAACGACGCCGCAGATGTGACACGCGGTCCGCATGGTCTCCCGGGCTGGAGCTCTCCGGCCGCTGACCATGTCGGAGGTCACCGGGTGCCAGAGATGGCCCCGGTGGCCTCTTTCATTTTCAGAGCAGGTAAACGACCAGATAGCGCGCGACGAGCGCCACCATCACCGCGATGCTCAACCGCTCACCGCGCACCAGCATCGCCGCAACCATCAGCGCTGCGAGTATCACGGTCAGCACGACGGCGAGTGGTCGCATCAGCAGCCCGGTCATCGCCGGCGTCGCAAGGTAAAACCCGATCTGGCATGCCAGCAGCGCCAGCATGACGCCCAGCACGATCCGCCGGACGCGATAGAAATGGCTGTCCAGTTCGCCATGCTCCGCCGGCTCCCGCGGAAAAACCAGATGTGCGGCGAGGTAATAGGCGCTGGCGAACAGGGTGATCGCCATCAATGAATGGCCGGACACCCCGACCACGTCCCGCGTCGTCCACGCCGCCTGCCAGAAGGACAACAGGTCGAGCAGCACGAAGATACCGAGCAGCGGCGTCAGCCACCCGATCCGCACCGTTGCCCCGGGCCGCAACCGCGCCTCGATCGCCCGGGCCAGCCCGCCAAGCACCTCGACGATCGACAGGCCGAGCAGCAGCCCGAACAGCGCAAAGATGAATTCGAACTCGCTCATGGATTTTCCCCCGCTACCCACTATCCACGACACCACCGCCCTGTCGAGCGAAAGGCCCGCCAACTATGTCCGACCGCATCCTCGTCTTCTACGGCTCCTATCGCCGTGACCGCATGGGCATCCGACTCGCGCGCTGGCTGACGGCGCAGCTCAATGCGAAGGGCTGCGACGCCGAACTGATCGACGCCAAGGCGATCGACCTCCCCATGCTCGACCGGATGTACAAGGAATATCCGAAGGGGGAGGCACCCGAAGCGATGGAAACGCTCGCCACCAAGATCAAGGGCGCAGACGGGTTCCTGTTCGTCACCGGCGAGTATAATTGGGGCATGCAGCCGGGCCTCAAGAACCTGACCGATCATTTCCTGGAGGAGTGGTTCTGGCGCCCCGCCGCGATCGCCAGCTACTCCGCCGGTCGCCTGGCCGGCGCGCGCAGCAATTCGATGTGGCACCCGACGCTCAGCGAAATGGGCATGGTCGTCATCTCCTCCACGCTGACCGTGGGCCAGATCGGCCAGGCGATCGATGCCGACGACCAGCCACAGGGGGAGAACGGGGCCGCGCTCACCCGCGCCTTCCCGCGTTTCGCCGATGATTTTCTATGGTGGGTCGAAGCGGCCAAGGCCCAGCGTGCGCGCCGCGATCCGCCTTATTAAGTAAAGCTGATCGCCAGCCAGGCGAGCAGCGCGACGAGCAGCAACGGCGTCGCGAGGATCAGCCCGATCACCAGCATCACGCGAACTGCCTGTCGCCGCCCAAACCCCTCGCGCGAACTGGCATAGATCACCCACAACAGCCCGAAGAACCCGTTATTGCGCATCATGCGTCACTCAATGCCTTGAGCCGGTAAAGCGCGTCCAGCGCCTCACGCGGGCTGAGCGCATCGACGTCGAGCGCCTCCAGCTCCGCGCGCAGCGGATCGACCGGCGCCGCTTCCTCAGCTACCATCGCCGCGAACAGCGGAAGGTCGTCCAGTCCCGCCGCGATCCCGCCCGTTTTCTCGCGCCCCGCCTCCAGCTTGGCGAGCACCGCCTTGGCCCGGCTGATCGTCATCGGCGGCAGCCCCGCCAGCCGCGCGACGGCCAGGCCGTAGCTGCGATCCGCCGGCCCCTCCGCCACCTCGTGCAGCAGCACCAGGTCGCCCTTCCATTCCCGCGCCCGCACATGGTGCAGCGACAACGCCTCGCACCGTTCCGCCAGCCGGGTCAGCTCGTGATAATGCGTCGCGAACAGACAGCGGCAGCGATTATCCTCATGGATCGCCTCGACCACCGCCCAAGCGATGGCCAGACCATCATAGGTCGAAGTCCCGCGCCCGACCTCGTCCAGAATGACGAAGCTGCGCGGCGTAGCCTGCGCCAGGATCGCGGCGGTCTCGACCATCTCGACCATGAAGGTCGACCGCCCGCGCGCAAGATTGTCCGAAGCGCCGACCCGGCTGAACAACCGATCGACCAGCCCCAGCTTCGCCCGCGCCGCCGGGACATAGGCGCCCGCCTGCGCCAGCACCGCGATCAGCGCATTCTGGCGCAAAAAGGTCGATTTGCCGCCCATGTTCGGCCCGGTGACCAGCCACAGCCGGTTGCGCTCGGACAGCACGCAGTCATTGGCCACGAACCGCTCGCCGCTCCGCGCCAGCGCCGTCTCCACCACCGGATGCCGCCCACCCTCGACCTCGAAACAGGCGTGGTCCACCAGCGCGGGCCGCGTCCAGCCCCCCTCCGCCGCGCGCTCGGCCAGCCCCGCCGCCACGTCGAGCCGGGCGAGCGCATCGGCGGTCGCGGCAATCGCCTCACGCGTCGCCAGCGCCGCGCCGGTCAGATCCTCCAGATGCGCCGCTTCCGCCGCCAGCGCATGCGCGCCGGCCTGCGTCACCTTGATCGCAATCTCGTGCAGCTCGGGCGCGTTGAAGCGCACCACGCCCGCGAGCGTCTGGCGATGCGTGAACCCGCTGTCCGCCACCATCAGCGCGTCGGCATGTTTCGCCGCCACCTCGATATGATAGCCGAGCACGCCATTATGCTTGATCTTGAGCGCGGCGATCCCCGTCCGGTCGCGATACTGCGCCTCCAGCGCCGCGATCGCGCGCCGCCCGCCCGCGCCCGCATCGCGCAGATCGTCGAGCGCGGCGTCATAACCCTCGGCGATATAGCCGCCATGCGCCGTATCGATCGGCGGGGCAGGGACCAGCGCACGCTGCAACAAGTCGATCAGCGCGCCATGCCCGCGCAGTTGCGGCGCAAGCTCGGTCAGCAGCGGCGGTGTATCCGCCAGCCGCCCCAATTTCTCCCCCAGCCGCCACGCGCCATCCAGCCCGTCGCGCAGCTGGCCCAGATCGCGCGGACTGCCGCGCCCGGCGGCGAGCCGCCCCAGCGCGCGGCCGATATCGGGCAGGCTGCGCAGCGTCGCGCGCACATCCTCACGCAGGCTGGGGTCGTCGTGGAATCGCTGCACCAGATCCAGCCGCGCCTCGATCGCCCCGACATCCATCAGCGGTGCGGCCAGATCCTGCCCCAGCAGCCGCGCGCCCGCACCGGTCACCGTCCGGTCGACCGCATCGAGCAGGCTGCCCTTGCGCGTCCCCGACTGGCTTTGCGTCAGCTCCAGGCTCTCGCGCGTCGCCGCGTCGATCGCCATGCACGCATCCGACCGGGTGATGCGCGGCGGGCGCAGAAAGGGCAGGGCGCCCTTGGCGGTATGGTCGAGATAGGCGATCAGCCCGCCCGCCGCAGCCAGCGCCGCGCGCCCGAACTGCCCGAACCCGTCCAGCGTCGCTACACCGAACAGCGCCTTGATCCGCGCCTCGCCCCGACTGCTGTCGAACTCGCCGCGCGGCCGGGTGGTGGTGGCGAGCATCTCCGCCTCGCTCCCCTCCGCCACGACGATCTCGGCCGGGTTGAGCTGCGCCAGCACCGCGCTCACCGCGTCCGCGCTGCATTCCAGCAGCTCGAACCTACCAGTGGAGATGTCCGCCGCCGCGATCGCGACCTCGCCCCCCGCCTCGCCGATCGCCGCGCACCAGTTCGCGCTGCGGCTGTCAAGCAATGCCTCTTCGGTCAGCGTGCCGGCAGTAACGACGCGGATGATCGCCCGCGCAACCAACGCCTTGGACCCGCCGCGCTTCTTCGCCTCCTCCGGCGTTTCGATCTGGTCGGCAATAGCGACGCGATGCCCCGCCTTGATCAGCCGCGCGAGATAGCCTTCCGCCGAATGCGCCGGCACGCCGCACATCGGAATCTTGTCGCCGCCATGCTCCCCGCGCGACGTCAGCGCGATGTCGAGGACGTTGCTCGCGATCTTCGCATCGTCGAAGAACAGCTCGAAGAAATCACCCATGCGATAGAACAGCAGGCAGTCCTGCGACTCCGCCTTGAGCGCCAGATATTGCGCCATCATCGGGGTGGGGGCGGCGGTCATTGTGGGATCATTCTTCGATGGGGCGACGCGCGCCGTGGCGGATGCTGAGGATCGACACGGTGTCGTCGACGACCTGGTAACGTAGGATGTAGGGCGGGACGGTCACCAGTTCGCGGGTGCCATTGCCAGCGGGGCGACCGCGATTGGGAAAGTCGGTCAGACTTTCCCCGGCATTGGCAAACCGCGTGAGCATGCGTTGCGCTGCGGCCTCATCAAACACGCTGATATAGGTAATGATCAGGTCGAGTTGTTCGAGCGCTTCGCTCGTCCAGTCTATCGTCGCCATTCGCGCGGCATCGGCTTCCAGTCAGGGGTGCCCCAGGTTCGCAACCAGGCGGCGACCTTTTCGTGGGGAACGACGCGACCGGCAGCGATGTCGGCGCGAGCGCGCGCGTCCGATGCGGCAATCGCCTCCGCATCCGGTTCGCTGAAAATCTCACGATCATGCTCCATGCCCCGCATCATACAAGCTCGCCCAAAGTTTGCCTAGGTCCGCCTTATGTGCGGAAATTCGCACAATATGCCGGACCCGTGCCGCACTATCCACGGATTCGATCGCATTCCCCAGCGTCAAGGCGCGTTGCAATCCGCGCCCGCTCGCCCCTAAAGGGTAGCCGACCGGGAGAGCGAAATGTCCGAAGAAGCCAATATCCAGTTTTCCGAGCGCGAGGCACTGCTGTTCCACTCGGAGGGCCGGCCCGGCAAGATCGAGATCGTGGCAAGCAAGCCACTGACCACGCAGCGCGATTTGGCGCTCGCTTACTCCCCCGGCGTCGCGGTCCCGGTTCAAGCGATCGCCGATGATCCCGCCACCGCCTATGACTATACCGCCAAGGGCAACCTCGTCGCGGTCATCTCCAATGGCACCGCGATTCTCGGCATGGGCAATCTGGGGGCATTGGCGTCCAAGCCCGTGATGGAGGGCAAGGCGGTGCTGTTCAAGCGCTTCGCCGATGTCGATTCGATCGATCTCGAGGTGAAGACCGAGGATGTCGACGCCTTCATCAACTGCGTCGAACTGCTCGAACCCAGCTTTGGCGGCATCAACCTTGAGGATATCAAGGCGCCTGAATGCTTCATCATCGAGCAGACGCTGCGCGAGCGGATGAACATCCCGGTGTTCCATGACGACCAGCATGGCACCGCGATCATTACCGCCGCCGGACTGATCAACGCCTGCCTGCTCACCGGCCGCAACCTGGCCGATATCAAGGTGGTGGTGAACGGCGCGGGTGCCGCCGCCATCGCCTGCACCGAACTCATGAAAGCGATGGGCGTGCGGCACGAAAACGTGCTGATGTGCGACCGCACTGGCGTCATCACCACCGATCGCGAAGGCGTGAACCAGTGGCAGTCGGCGCATGCAGCCACCACCGACCGCCGCACGCTGACCGAGGCGCTGGTCGGCGCCGACGTGTTCCTCGGCCTCTCCGCCGCCGGCGCACTGAAGCCCGAGATGGTCAAGCACATGGCCCCCGCGCCGATCATCTTCGCCATGGCCAATCCCGAGCCCGAGATCCGGCCGGAACTGGCCAAGGCCGCGCGCCCCGACGCGATCATCGCCACCGGCCGCTCGGACTATCCCAATCAGGTCAACAACGTCCTCGGCTTCCCCTTCATCTTCCGCGGCGCGCTCGACGTGCGCGCGACGGCGGTGAATGAGGAGATGAAGATCGCGGCCGCCCGCGCCATCGCCGAACTCGCGCGTGAGCAGGTGCCCGAGGAAGTCGCGCTCGCCTATGGCAAGGCGCACAGCTTCGGCCCCGAATATATCATCCCCGCGCCGTTCGACCCGCGCCTGATGGAAGTCGTGTCGATGGCGGTGGCCAAGGCGGCGATGGACTCGGGCGTCGCGACCAAGCCGATCCTCGATATGGCCGCCTATCGCCACACGCTGCGCGGTCGCCTCAACCCGACCACGTCGGTGCTGACGCTCGCCTACGAAGGCGCACGCGCGCATCCCAAGCGCGTGATCTTCGCCGAAGCGGAAGAGGAAGTCGTGCTGCGTGCGGCCATCGCCTTCCGCGACGGCGGTTATGGCACGCCAGTGCTGGTCGGCCGCGACGACGTGCCGGAACGGCTGCGCGCGCTCGGCGTCAGCGATCCCGACAGTTTCGAGCTGCACAACAGCCGCAACTCGCCGCTCGTCCCGGCGATGGTCGACTTCCTCTACAACCGGCTCCAGCGCCGTGGCTATCTGCGCCGCGATTGCGAGCGGATGGTGAACCAGGATCGAAACATCTTCGGCTCGCTGCTGCTGCAGCTGGGGGAGGGCGATGCGATGATCACCGGCGTCACCCGCACCTATTCGCAGACGCTGCGCGAAGTGCGCCGCGTGATCGACGTCGCCGATGGCCGCACCGCGTTCGGCATGCACCTGATGGTCGGCCAGTCGCACACGGTGTTCATCGCCGACACCACGGTCAATGAACGCCCGAGTGCCGAGGAACTGGCCGACATCGCCGAACAGACCGCCCAGGTCGCACGCCAGATGGGCCACGAACCGCGCGTCGCGTTCCTCAGCTATTCGAACTTCGGCAACCCGAAGGGCGCGTTCCTCGAAAATATCCGCGACGCGGTGAAGGTGCTCGACGGGCGCGGCGTCAGCTTCGAATATGAAGGTGAAATGGCCCCCGACGTGGCGCTCAACCCGCGTCAGCTCGCCAACTACCCCTTCGCCCGCCTGTCCGGCCCGGCCAACATCCTGATCATGCCCGGCCTCCAGTCCGCGCATATCTCGGCCAAGCTGCTGCGTGAGCTTGGCGGCGACAGCATGATCGGCCCGATGCTGGTCGGCATGGAAAAACCGGTTCAGGTCGCCCCGATGACCAGCAGCGCGGGCGATTTGGTGACGCTCGCGGTGCTCGCGGCGGGGGGGATTGCGCGTTAGGCGCGCGCGTCGATCCGCCAGCATGCTGCGGTGAAGCTCACGCAGTCGCCGTCCACGAACGACGCAAACGCATCGCGCAATTGCGCCAGGACTGCGGCGCGGGACGCATCGTCAAGTTGCCGCAGGACGATGCCGACCCGCCCCATGTGCAGCAGATAGGCGTCGAGCGCTGCAAGCGGCATCGTGCATTCGGCGTCAAATGGCGTCAGCACCGCGTGCGACCAGCCCGCATTCGCCAGAATAGCGCGAACCCGATCCGGGTCGGCAAAGGCGAACTGGCCCGGCGCATCGGCCTGCTGCGGTGGAAGCGGCGGCAGCATCTCTGCGGCGGCGCGCTCCGCGCAGGTCATGAACGGGTTTTCACCGGGCGAACGCCAGGCAAATGCCGTCAATGGCGCGTCCGGCAGCAGCATGGCACGGATCCGTGCAAAGGCAGCCACCGGTTCGTCGAAGAACATGATCCCGAAGCGCGACACCGCCATGTCGAACGGCGCATCGGCGGTGATGCGCGACGCATCCCCCGCGATGAAGCGGGCGTCGACGCCGCAAAGTCCTGCCCGCTGCTTGGCCAGATCGATCATCGGCACGGACAAATCTGCGCCGGTCGCATGGCCACGTCCCGCGACTGCCCGACCAATCGCGATCGTGGTCGCGCCGGTTCCGCAGCCGATGTCGAGCACATGGCGCGCACGCACTTCCGTTACCGCATCGACCAACGCGGTCTCGAACGGTTCAAACAGCTGATCGAGCGTGCTCTGCATCGTCAGCCATGCGTCGGCGGCCGGTCCATTCCACAATTGCGCCTGGGTCATCGTCTCGATCATCGTTCATCCTTTCGCTTGATTCGGTTGGGTCGAGGCGGCACCTTGCCACTTCAAGTCAACTTGAGGTCAAGCGATGTCTGCGATCGATATCAACGCAGTCGCGCGTCAGTCGGGAGTGCCTGCCTCGACCTTGCGCTACTATGAAGAGCGCGGTCTGATCGCGTCGATCGGGCGACGCGGGCTCAAGCGGGTGTTTGCACCGGGCATTCTCGAACGGCTGGCGCTGATCGCGCTGGGACGGCAGGCCGGGTTCTCGCTCGACGAGATCGCTGCGATGTTCGATGCGCGGGGCATGGCGGTCATCGACCGCGACATGCTGCGGGCCAAGGCGGATGAGCTGGATCTGCTGATCCGGCGGCTCTCGGCGATGCGCGAGGGCTTGCGCCATGCGGCGGATTGCCCGGCACCCCAGCATATGGAGTGCCCGACCTTTCAACGGATCGTGCGTGCCGCAGCGTCGGGCGCGCTCAGTCGGCGCGCGCAGCCGATCAAACTGCCACGCTAGCACCTACGCCGAGAGAAACACGACTCCAGCAATCGCCGGACCGCGCTCCGGCTCGCCAAGCCGCCCATCACCCCGAACCCGCAGCACCGCGACATTTCCCGACCGCTCATTGGCGACGAGCAACTCGCCACGATCCTCGCGCAGCAAAAACAGGCGCGGCCAGTGCCCGCCACAGCTGACATGCTGCAACAGACTTAGCCCCCCGTCGCGCGCGATCGCGAAGACCGCGATGCTGTCATGGCCGCGGTTCGACAGATACAGCCGCGTCCCCGCGCGGTTGACCGCGATATGCGCGCCATAGGATGCGCCACTGAACTTGGCGGGCAGGGTCGAGAGCGTCGCACCCCCGGTGAAGCCGCCGTCGGCATCAGCACGCAGCACCGTCACCGTATTCGCCAGTTCAGCCAGCAGATAGGCGACCGGCAGGCGCGGGTGCCAAGCCATGTGGCGCGGCCCCGATCCCGGCGTCGCACGATACGCGACATCGCTCCCCGTGACACGCCCCGACGCCGGATCGACACGATGCGCGAACACCGCATCCGCGCCCAGGTCCACCGCGTGCAGCATCCGCCCGTCGCGGCTGAACCCCACCCAATGCGCATGCGGTCCGGTCTGCCGCCGCTGGTCCGGCCCGCTCCCGCGATGCGCCACGCTCTGCGCCGCGCCGACCGGCAGCCCCGTCTTGCGATCCAGCCGCCACAGCGCGACATTGCCGCTCGAATAGTTCGCCACGGCGAGCAGGCCCCCATCGGGGCTGAGCGCCGCATGACACGGATGCGCGCCCAGCGTGGACACACTCCCCAGCGGCTTCAGCGCGCGGTCATAGATGCCCAGCGTTCCCGCCTCGCTTTCGTCGAGCAGATAGCGGAAACGCCCATCGCGCGAAGTCACCCCGAACGAAGCATTGCGGATCGCCACAGCCGGCGCGCCCGCCGACCAGCCCTTCGCCGTTCCGGCCAACGGCACCACCCCCGCACCACCCCGGCTGGCATAGGTTCCCGCAATCAGCCGATCTGGAGCCGCAACCATGGCCGCCGCCGGGCTGCCTGCAAGCACAAGGGTGCCGGCAACGAAGCTGCGGCGCGACGGGGTGAAGGGGAAACTGCTCATCGCCACTTGAAACCCGCCTGCGCGCGCCGCGTCAATGCCGCGATGGGTAAGCAGCGTCGGGAGCCGCTAGCGATGCAAAGCGTTGCGCGGTAGCATCGCCGCACTTCGGCCGAAAATCCCGCAGTAAGATGGAGCAACGCACCACATGACGACCCCGTCGGACCCGACCGCCAGCGCCTTCCCGACGGTTGGCCGCGTCGCCACGATCACCGTCACGATCCTGGCGATTATCGGCTTTGCATGGATGCTGCTCGAACTGTCGGGCTTTCTCATGCTGATCTTCGCCTCGCTCGTGCTCGCCGCGATCTTCGGCGTTATCACGCAAGCGGTGAGCCGCTGGACCGGCATCGGGCGCGGTCCGGCGCTCGGCATTTCGGTGCTGCTGATCCTCGCGGTATTCGGCGGCGCGTTTACGCTGTTCGGCTCGCAGCTCGCCGGCGAGTTCGACACGATCCAGGACAGCATCCCGCCCGCGATCGACCAGGTCCGCGCCTTCCTCGAACGCGCCGGGCTCAGCGAATCGGTGCGCAAGATGGTCGAACAGGGCAGCAGCGACGTCTCCCGCTTCGCCAGCCAGGCCGGGGGCTATGTCCTCACCGCCACCAACGGCATCGCCAATTTCGTGCTCGTCTTCGTCGCCGCCATCTTCCTCGCCAGCGATCCGGCGGTGTATCGCCGCGGCCTGTTGCTGCTGTTGCCCGACCGGGCCGAGCCGACCATCGCTGCAGCGCTGGACGATGCGTCGCGCGGCCTGCGCGGCTGGATGGTCGGGCAGGCGGTGTCGTCGCTGGTGGTTGCGGCATTCACCTGGGCCGGGCTTGCGTTGCTCGGCGTGCCGGCGGCGGGCGGGCTCGGCCTGATCGCCGGGCTGCTCGACGTGATCCCGATGATCGGCCCGATCATCGCCGGCGTTCCTGCCGTGCTGCTCGCCTTCACCGTATCGCCGATCACGGCAGTGTGGACGATCGTGCTGTTCCTGATCATCCAGCAGATTCAGGGCAATTTCCTGCAGCCAATGATTCAGAAACAGGCGGTCGACGTGCCGCCCGCGATCCTGCTGTTTGCAGTCGTCGCGGCGGGCCTGTTGTTCGGCTTCCTCGGCGTCCTCCTCGCCGCCCCGCTCACCGTCGTCGTCTTCGTGCTGGTCCAGCGCATCTATGTCCGCACCCTGCTCGGCAAGGAGATCAAGATCGCTGGCCAGACCGAAAGCGCTGATTAAGCGTCAATACTGACGGCCAGCGATGCGTTGACGAGGCCGCCGTCCACGACGAGCGTGTCGCCGACGACATAGTCCGACGCGCGGCTGGCGAGGAAGATCGCCGCGCCCGCCATATCTTCGGGTGTGCCGATCCGCCGCATCGGGATGCGCTTGGCCACCTCGTCGCCATGGTCGCGCGCGGCGCGGTTCATCTCGCTGGCAAAGGCGCCGGGGGCTAGGCTCGTGACGATGATCCCGTCCCGGATCAGCCGCGCGGCCATGCGCTTGGTCAGGTAGATCAGCGCCGCCTTGGACGCGTGATAGCTGTACGTCTCCCACGGATTGAGCCGCAGCCCGTCGATCGAGGTGATGTTGATCACCTTCGACGGCGCATCATGGCTGGCACGCGCCTTGAGCAGGTCGTGCAGCGCCTGAGTCAGGAAGAAGGGCGATTTGACGTTGAGGTCCATCACCTTGTCCCAGCCGCTCTCCGGGAATTCGCTAAACTCCACGCCCCATGCAGCGCCGGCATTGTTGACGAGGATGTCGAGATGGCCCTCGCGTTCGGCCATCGCCGCAGCCAGCGCCTTGCAACCGTCGACCGTCGACACATCCATCGGGATCGGAATGCAATTCGGCCCGAGCTCGGCGGCGGTTTCCTCGCACGCCGGGGCCTTGCGCGAGGAGATATAGACCTTCGCGCCCTGAGCGATGAAGCCCTCTGCGATCATCTTGCCGATCCCGCGGCTACCGCCCGTGACGAGCGCGACCTTGCCGGTTAGGTCGAAAAATCTGCTGGTGTCCATCATTTCTCCCTCTCCCCTTTAGGGGAGTTTTCGGTCGGTCATGCCCCCGGCATGACCTGAACAGCGCGGGGCGCTGTTCACCTAAAACTGGCCGGGGAGAGGGGCAGTCTCTCCAATCCGGCCCATCGTTTCGACTTAACTGCCCCTCTCCCAACCCTCTCCCCTGAGGGGAGAGGGCTATTCTTACCCACCCCGCTTGATCGTCTCACGCGCGATGATCAATTGCTGGATCTGGCTGGTGCCTTCATAGATGCGAAACAGGCGGACGTCGCGATAGAGCCGCTCGATGCCGTAATCGGCGATATAGCCCGCGCCGCCAAAGATCTGCACCGCACGATCGGCAACGCGTCCGACCATTTCGGTGGCGAATAGCTTCGCCGCCGCGCTCTCCATCACCACGTCCTTGCCCGCGTCCTTGGCCGCCGCAGTTTCGAGCACCAGCGCGCGCGCCGCGAGCGCCTCGGTCTTGCTGTCGGCGATCATCGCCTGGATCAGCTGATGTTCGGCGATGGGTTTGCCGAACTGCTTGCGCTCGGTCGCATAGGCCACGCAGTCGGCGATCAGGCGTTCGGCGACGCCGACGCTGACCGCGCTGATGTGCAGCCGCCCCCGGTCGAGCACGCGCATCGCGATCTTGAAGCCTTCACCCTCTTCGCCGAGGCGATTGGCGGCGGGGACGGGGACATCGTCGAAGATGACGTCGGCAACCTTCGCGCCCTTCTGCCCCATCTTCTTCTCGGGCTCGCCGATGCTGACGCCGGGCAGGTCGCGGGGAACGAGGAAGGCGGAGACACCGCGTGCGCCGGGTTCGTCACCGGTGCGCGCCATCACGGTGAACAGCGACGCCTTGTCCGCATTGGTGATGTAGCGCTTGGTTCCGGTCAGGCGGTAGACGTCGCCATCGCGAACCGCCCGGGCCTTCACCGCGCCGCTATCGCTGCCGACATCGGGTTCGGTCAGCGCAAAGCTGGTCACGATCTCTCCCGTCGCGATGCGCGGCAGCCACTGCGCCTTCTGTTCGGGCGTCCCGGCCATGACGAGGCCCTGCGATCCAATCCCGACATTGGTGCCAAAGGTCGACCGGAACGCCGGCGTCGTTCGCCCGAGTTCGAGCGCGACGCGACACTCCTCGACCATCGTCAGGCCCAGCCCGCCATACTCTTCGGCAATCGACAGGCCGAACAGGCCGAGCGCCTTCATCTCCTCGACGATATGCGCCGGAATCGCATCCGCCTCCTCCACCTCCGCCTCCAGCGGCCGCAGTCGCTCGGCGACGAAGCGACGTACCGTGTCGATCAATGCGTCAAAGGTCTCGGCGTCGAGGCTCATATCCGGCGATCCTGCTCCATACCCTCTTTTCGAAAGCGGATAGCAGCGGCGGATTTGAAGGTCACGCGCAAAACTGTTATAACATCCGTATGAACAAGCCTCTGAAGCTTATCAAGATTGGCAATTCGACCGGTGTCATCCTGCCCAAAGAGGTGCTCGCGCGCCTTCGCGTGGGGCAGGGGGACGAGCTGTTTCTGACCGATGCGCCGGGCGGCTATACGCTCACCGCACATAATGCCGATTTCGCCGAAGCGATGGCTGCCGCAGAAGACATTATGCGCGAGGATCGGGACATTCTCGCCGTTCTTGCGCGCTGATAGCGTGTGGCCGACACTCGCTTTCTTGACGCGGCCGTGGCGCGGGCGATCCATGATCGGCAACTTGCCGAGCACGGTGGGTTGGTCGGCGTCAAGGATGATGGGCTGCTCGAATCCGCGATTGCCCGGCCGTTGAACAAGTTGGCTTATGGCGAAAGCGACCCGTTCGTTTTGGCGGCGGCTTATGCCTATGGCGTCGCACGCAACCATCCCTTCGCAGATGGCAACAAACGCACTGCATGGGTGCTGGCGCGCCTTTTCCTGAAGCTGAACAATATCTCCATCGCGTTCGACAAGGCCGATGCAATCCGCACGATGCTGGCACTTACCGCTGGCGAGTTGAGCGAGGATGCGTTTGCCGCTTGGTTGCGCAGTCACCATCGACCCTAAGCCAAACACCCGCCAGGTTTCCCCGGCGGGCATCGTTCCTCCCCAGGAAGGCGGTACCGTGTCAGCCGAGGCGGCCGAGGCGGTGATAGAGGTTGGCGAACTGGACCGAGCGGGGGTCGTCGGCGATCTTGCGGGTGTAATCGGCCACCGCTTCCTTGAGCAGGGCGAAGTCGGCGGTCGAGAAGACCGGGCGGGCAGTCGCGGGTTCGGGGGTCTTCATGGGCTTGCTCCTGTAAACTGTCGTGCATTCTGTATGACTCGCAAATGGCGATGCTGATAGGCGTGCAAGCCATTCCACGCGGTCATGCTGTATCGATGGGTGACAAGTCGATAGATGCAATGTAAATAATTCACAAAGGGCGATGACGGGGCAGTAGGATATGGCTGAGCGCAAATTGTTCGCGGGGCATGCGGTGCGGCGGCTGCGGCGCGGGCAGGGGCTGACCCAGGCGGCGATGGCGGAGATGCTGGGCGTCTCGGCCAGCTATCTCAACCTTGTCGAGCGCAACCAACGTCCCTTGTCTGCCACGCTGATGCTCGGGCTGGCGCAGGTGTTCGACTTCGACCCGCGCACGCTCGCCGCGGGCGAACCGGGCGGGGGCGAGGAGGCGATGCGCCGCCGCCTCGCCGATCCGCTATTCGCCGATATCGAGATCGACCGCAGCGAACTGACCGAATGGCTCGCTGGCGCGCCCGGCGGAGCGGAGGCGTTCGCGCGCGCCTATGATCGGATCGGCGCGGGCGGCACGGTGGCAAGCGGGGACGCCGAAGATCCCGGTGCGGCAGTGCGGCGTGAGGTCGAGCGCTGGCGCAACCATTTCGCCGATCTCGACGCCGCCGCCGAAGCGCTGGCCGACGAACTCCGCATCGCATCGAGCGACCCGTTCGGCGCAATGGCGGAGCGGTTGCGGGTCAAGCATCAGCTGTCGATCCGCGTCCTCCCGATCGAGGTGCTGGCCGGATTGCGCGTCCGCCTCGACCTCCACGCCCGCCAGCTTCAGCTGTCCGAAGCGCTCGATCCGCCCAGCCGCGTGTTCGCGCTTGCCCGCCAATTGGCCAGTGAGGCGCGGACTGAGATCGACGGACTGGTCCGCGGCGCAGGCTTTGCCGATCGCGTCGCCGAACGGCTCTATCGCCGCCACCTCGCCGGCTATTTCGCGGCGGCGGTGATGATGCCGTACGCCCGCTTCCTGCGCGCATGCGAGGCGACCGGCTACGACCTCGAATTGCTGCGCCGCCGTTTCGGCGCGAGCGCGGAGCAGGTCGCACACCGGCTGACGACGCTTCAGCGCGTTGGCGCGCGCGGCCTCCCGTTCTTCATGCTGCGCATCGACCGGGCCGGGCAGGTGTCAAAGCGCTTTGCCGGTGCGAGTGGGTCGCCGCTGGTCGAATCCGTTGTCCCGTGCCCGCTGCTCGACGCCTACGCCGCGTTCGCGCGCCCGGATGAGCGGATCGTGCAGTTGGTGCAGCTGGAGGACGGATCGCGCTGGTTCACCAGCTCGCGCTGCGTCGCCCCGCCGGGCGGTTGGGCCGGGGCGGTGCGTGCGCGGTTCGTCGTCACGCTGGGGCTGGCGGCGGAGGCGGCGACGGGGCTGGCCGCAGCGCGCGGACTCGATTTCGGTGGAGAGGCGGTGCCGGTCGGCCTCGGCTGCCGCGGCTGCACCCGCGAATGCCCGCAGCGCAGCGCGCCGCCGACAGGTCGCGCCATGCTGGTCAATGAGCGCGAGGCCGGTGTGTCACCATTCGGCTTTGCAGGCGACTGACCGTTCTGTTTGGAAACGTAGCGTTTCTTCGCAGTCACAATAAGGGCTGACACACTTTTGCGACAAGTTCGTTGGCATAGTTGATGTTCCCCCCGGTTGGTGTAGCGCGTTACCCCATGCGAATGATTTTTGTCCTGGCAGCTTCGGCTGTGGCTCTGGCATCCTGCGGCGGCGACGCAGCGCAGACAAAGGGCCGTGAGCCGCCGTTGGTGACGTTGGGCGCGGTCCAATCGGCGCGGTTTGTCGAGCGGATCGATGCGGTCGGCACGGCGCGCGCCAATGAACAGGTCACACTGACTGCCCCGGTGACCGAACGGATCCTGCGCCTCAATTTCGAGGACGGCGCTTATGTCGGGCGCGGGCAGGTGATCGCGGTGCTGGCACAGGGGCAGGAAAGTGCCCAGCTGGCGCAGGCACAGGCGCGGGCGCGGGAAGCGCAGCAGCAGCTCAATCGGCTGGAAGAACTCAAAAATCGCGGCTTTGCCACGCGCAGCGCGGTGGACGCACAGACAGCGCTGGCAGGCCAGGCGAACGCTCAGGCAGCGGAAGCGCGCGCGTCGATCGGCGACCGCGTGGTCCGCGCGCCGTTCGGCGGCTGGGTGTCGCTGCGCAATATTTCTGCCGGAGCGGTGGTGAGCGCCGGGGCCGAGATCGCGACGGTCAGCGATATCAGCCGGATCAAGCTCGACTTCACCGTGCCCGAAACGCTGCTGGCGCAGGTCCAGCCCGGGCAGGCGATCGTCGCGGTTGCCGCCGCCTATCCGGACCAGCCGTTTCGCGGGACGATTGCGACGATCGATCCGGTGCTGAACCCGCAGACTCGCGCCGCCACGGTACGCGCGGTGCTCGCCAATGGCGACCGCAAGCTCAAGCCCGGCATGCTGTTGACCGTGACGATCGAGGCCCAGGCACGCACGTCCGCCGCCGTTCCCGAACTGGCCGTGGTGGGCGAGGGCGAGCAAAGCTTCGTCTTCGTCATCGAAAACGGCAAGGCGAAGCGCGTCCCAATCCGCACAGGCCTCCGCCAGAATGGGCTCGTCGAAGTCACGCGGGGTCTGCAGCCCGGTCAGCGCGTCGTGACCGAAGGCGTGGTCAAGATCGCCGAGGGGCAGCAGGTGCGCACCGCCGGTCCCGGCAACGCCGCGACCAAGGGTGCTGGCCAGGCCAAGGGTAACTGATGCAGCTGTCCGATCTCTCGGTCCGCCGCCCCGTCTTTGCGGCGGTGCTTGCGATCCTGCTGACGATCATCGGCGTGGTCGGGTTCCTGAGCCTGTCCGTCCGCGAATATCCCGACACCGATCCGCCGGTCGTGTCGGTCGAGACCGCCTATACCGGTGCCGCCGCCAGCGTGATCGAGGCGCGGATCACCCAGCCGATCGAGGAAGCGCTGTCGGGGATCGAGGGAATTCAGACGATCACCTCGCGCTCGCGCGATGGCGTGTCGGACGTGTCGATCGAGTTCCGCCCCGGCCGTGACATCGATTCCGCCGCCAACGATGTGCGCGACCGCATTGGCAGCGTGGTCGAGGATCTGCCCGAGGAAGTGATCGCGCCCGAAGTGCGTAAGGTCGATGCCGACAGCTCCCCGATCCTGTTCCTGGTCATCTCGCGCCCGGGCTGGTCGCCGCTGCAATTGTCCGACTATGTCGACCGCACATTGATCGACCGGTTCAGCACGATCGACGGCGTCGCGCGCGTATTCGTCGCAGGCGATGCGCGCCCGTCGATGCGCGTGTGGCTCGATGCGACGCGGCTTGCCGCCTATTCGCTGACCCCGGCCGATATCGAAACTGCACTGCGCAACCAGAATGTCGAGCTTCCCGCCGGGCGGCTCGAATCGCAGCAGCAGAACCGCACGTTACGCGTGGATCGTCCCTTTGCGACGGCGGGCGACTTCTCCAACCTGGTCGTCGGGCGCGGCGCGGACGGCTATCTTGTCCGGCTGGGCGATGTCGCGCGGGTCGAGCAGTCGGCGGAAAATCCCTATAACGCGTTCCGCATGAACGGCCAGCAGGCGGTCGGGCTGGGCATCGTTCGTCAATCGGGCGCCAACACGCTGGAGGTCGCGGAAACCGCCAAGGCAACCGCCGAAGCGCTGCAGGCCGATCTGCCCGAGGGGATGACGATCACCGTCGGATCGGACGATTCACTGTTCATCGGTCGGGCGATCGAGAAGGTGTGGCAGACGCTGGCCGAGGCGGCGATCCTGGTCGTCCTTGTCATCTTCCTGTTCCTGGGATCATGGCGCGCGACGCTGATCCCGGCGGTGACGGTGCCGATCTGTCTGCTCGGCGCCTTCGCGGTGCTGTGGCTGGCGGGCTTTTCGATCAACCTGCTGACCCTGCTCGCGCTGGTGCTGGCGATCGGCCTGGTCGTGGACGACGCGATCGTGGTGCTCGAAAATGTCTATCACCGGATCGAGGAGGGAGAGACCCCACTGGTCGCGGCGTTCAAGGGCACGCGGCAGGTTGGCTTCGCGGTGATTTCGACCACGCTGGTGGTGTGCGCGGTGTTCGTGCCGATCTGCTTCCTCGCGGGGCAGACCGGCCTGTTGTTCCGCGAGCTGGCGGTGGCGATGATCGGCGCGGTCGCCTTTTCCGGCTTTCTCGCGCTCAGCCTGACGCCGATGCTGTGCTCGAAAATGCTCAAGCAGGAACAGCGCGGGCGGTTCACCGGCTGGGTCGACAAGCAATTCCAGAAGCTGGAGGATTTCTATTCGCGCCACCTGTCGCGCGCGATCGACAAGCCGCTGATCCCACTGATCGCGGTCCTGGCCTTTCTGTTTGCGGCGGGTGCCGCGTTTACGACGCTACAGTCGGAACTGGTCCCGGCCGAGGATCAGGGTGTCGCGCAGGTCCAGATCAGCGCCCCCGAAGGCACTGGCTTCGACCAGATGGACCGTTACATGCTCGATACGCAGGGCAAGTTGCTGCCGCTGCTCGATCAGGGCGCGGTGCGCACCATCATCACGCGCACGCCGGGCGGGTTTGGCGCGAGCGACGACTTCAACAGCGGCGCGTTCATCATCTTCCTGAAAACCTGGGAAGAGCGCGACACCTCGACCGCCCAAGTCGCCCAGCAGATCAATCGCATCCTCGCCGACGAACCGGCGGTGCGCGGGAACGCGCAGGTGCGATCGGCGCTGGGGCGCGGGCGCGGGCAGCCGATCAACTTCGTGCTGGCCGGCAACACCTATGAAGGGCTGGTCGCCGCGCGCGACCGCATCCTCGCGGCGGCGGCGCAGAATCCCGGCATCATCAACCTCGATTCCGACTACAAGGAGACCAAGCCGCAAATGCGGATCGAGGTCGATACCACGCGTGCCGGTGACCTGGGCGTATCGGTCAATGCGGTGAGCCAGGCGCTGCAGACCCTGCTCGGCTCGCGCCGCGTGTCGACCTATCTCGACCGCGGCGAGGAATATCGCGTGATCGTCCAGGCGGATGAGGCGGGTCGCTCGACCCTTGCCAACCTTGCCCAGATTCAGGTGCGTGCGCGCGACGGGTCGCTGGTCCCGCTGTCCAATCTCGTCACCACGCGCGAGGTTTCGGGGCCGCGCGATCTTGGCCGCTATAACAAGCTGCGCGCGATCACCCTGTCGGGCGGCGTCGCCCCGGGCTATTCGCTGGGCGAAGCGCTGACCTTCCTGCAGGAACAGGCGGCGCAATCGCCCGAAGTACTGGCGGTCGGCTATCGCGGCGAAAGCCAGGCGTTTGTCGAGACGGGCGGTTCGATCCTGCTGGTGTTCGGCCTCACCATCCTGATCATCTATCTGCTGCTCGCCGCGCAGTTCGAAAGCTTCGTCCACCCCGGCGTCATCATCATGACCGTGCCGCTGGCGGTTGCGGGCGGCATGTTGGGGCTGTTCTTCTTCGGCAAGACGCTGAACCTCTACAGTCAGATCGGTATCGTCATGCTCGTCGGCCTGGCGGCGAAGAACGGCATCCTGATCGTCGAGTTCGCCAACCAGCTGCGCGACGAGGGCAAGAGCATTGCCGATGCGATCCGTATCGCCTCCGCCCGCCGTCTGCGCGCGATTCTGATGACGTCGATCGCGACGGCGGCGGGCGCGGTGCCGCTGATGATCGCGAGCGGGGCAGGGGCGGGCGCGCGCTCGGCCATCGGCGTGGTGATCGTGTTCGGCGTGATGCTCGCGACGCTGATTACCTTGTTCCTGATCCCGATCCTCTATAGCAGGCTTGCCAAGTGGACGGGTTCGCCCCAAGCGGTGAGCCGGGAGCTTGACGCGGCGATCGCTTCGCCGCAACCGGCCGAATAAGCCGGGTCACAGGACTGGGGAGCGGGGAATGGAGATTGCATCCAAGGGACAGTTGCGGCTGGCGTTTCTGCGCTGGGCCATCGTCACCGTTCCGTTCATCCTGCTGCTCGGCTTTGCGTCGGCGCGCATAGCCCCGACCGGCGCGGAAAATCTCTGGTATCAGATGCTGGAAAAGCCGGCACAGACCCCGCCTGATTGGGCGTTTCCGGTGGCCTGGGCAGTCATCTATGTGCTGATGGGCCTCGCGCTGGCGATGATCATCAACGCGCGCGGATCGACGTTGCGCGGCCCGGCACTGGTGTTGTTCGCGGTGCAGATGGGCGCGAACCTCGCCTGGTCGCCTTTGTTCTTCGGCATGCACCAGCCGTTCTGGGCGTTCGTGCTGATTGGCGTGATCCTGGTGCTGGCACTGGCGACGACCGTGATGTTCGGACGCATCCGCACCGGTGCGGCGATCCTGATGCTGCCCTATCTGGGCTGGCTGTGCTTTGCCGGGTGGCTGTGTTTTCAGATCGACCAGCTCAATCCCAATGCCGAAACCCTTGTCCCGGCGCAGTCGGCGCCCCAGATGACGATTTAAGGAGCCGACTTATCATGCAGAGCGACAACCGCATTTTCGACGATTTCGTGAAGTTCGTGAACGGCGCGGCCGGCACCATGGCCGGCATGGCGCGTGAGGGCGAGAGCGCCGCGCGTGAGCGGTTCAAGAGCTTCGTCGGCGGGATGGATTTCGTTGCGCGCGACGAGTTCGAGGCGGTGAAGGCGATGGCCGTGGCAGCGCGCGACGAGAATGACGCGCTGCGTGCACGGATCGAGGCGCTTGAGGCGCGGCTTGCTGGTGTGGTTCCGGCAAAGCCTGCTAATAAGCCCAAGAAAGCCGCGCCGGGCGCGTAACGCCCGCTTTTCCACATCTATTTCCGCCGCATTTACGCTAAGCTGCTTGTGCGGCGCGGCGCAGATTGGCACCAACTGCGCCAGGCAAGGGCCGGGCGGAGGACGACCGGAATGCTCGATGAGAGCGAATATGAGCGCGACGATGACGCCGCGCCGATCGACATGCTGGAAAGCTACTTTGCGGCGCATGGCTGGAGCCATACGCGCGAAGAGGATGAGGTCGTTGCCAAGGTAAAGGGCAGCTGGACCGAATATGAGCTGCGCGCGATCTGGCGTGAGGATGACGGCGTGCTGCAGTTCCTGGCGTTCCCGGATGTCCGCATCCCGGACGAACGCCGCGGCGCGATCTACGAAACCATCGGCCTGGTAAACGAACAGCTCTGGGTCGGCCATTTCGAACTGTGGTCGTCCAGCGGCATCCTGCTCTACCGCCACGCCGCGATGATCCCCGGTGACGATGGTGCAGCGATCACGCTCCAGCACACCGAATTGCTGGTCGAAAGCGCGATCGACGAGTGCGAACGCTTCTACCCGGTGTTCCAGTTCGTCCTGTGGGGCGGCAAAACGCCGAAGGAAGCGATTGCGGCGGCACTGATTGAGACGCAGGGCGAGGCGTAAGCAGCCCTATCAATGGTCCCGTCGCCCGGGCTCGCCCGGGGGGGGGCATCGTTGGCTGGCCGAGGCAGCCCGACTCCTTCAAGCTAAGCAGCCAGCTTTGATCATTGGCGTCATGCGCATCGCTGCTAACCGATCTGCGCTGGGGCACTGAGGCATCGAGGTCGTGAACCCATAAGCGACCGCTCTCAGCGCGATGGCTGGACGGCTTAAATTGGGTGGCTAGCTGCCGTTTAGGTGGCGTTGTACGGATAGATGGATAATTGCATCAGCGACGCTGCTTCATCGGCTGGAAGGTTCTCGCGCTCCGCCGATTCCTTCACTAGCTCGATCACCGGACTCAAAGCTTGGGCCATCCCCTCGCGCTGACCCATATATTCGGTCAAAGATGCCGAGGCCATAAGGGCTTCGATCATCTTGTTGGTGTAGGGCGTACAAAGAAAATCCATTCTAGGTCCGTCTGAGAACTTCGAGTGGAGGAGGATCGATAAGATCGGCATGGCAGCCTGGCGCTCGACACGAATTACGACTGCGTCTTGGTCTACCGAGACCGCAAGACCGGGCGGCGTTTCAATGGTGTCCATGGCCCAATCTAGCCGATTTAGCGGGCGATAAGCGAACGACCGCAACGGGGTCGTTTGCGGCAGGACCGCTTTTGGGATGCCGTCACAAGCGCCGGAACCGCTGAAACTGGGTGGTCAGTAGCCATCGAACTCATCAAGCCCCCGGCACCAAGTTCGATCCTTGATTCTATCCACGATCGTCTGCGGCAGCGGGCCAACGTCGTCGACCGACTCGACGTAGAATTGCTGTTTGGCAAAGCCGAGATGGCCATAGGATCCCGGCGTTTGCGTTCGCCACCCGGTCAGCCGCGCCGTAGCCCCGCGGACGCAGTACTCCTTCCTAGAGGCCTCGATTTGTTGGTCAAGGCGCGGAAATCCTCGTAATATAGATAGCTCGACAGGCCGCGTTTCCTTGCCTGTAACTACCGATGCCCCCTGGCGATGGGTAAAGATGGTGCCCGTTATTGTTTCACGCTCGCCCAGTATCTCACATTTGAGGACGTCTGCTGGAATGGAGGCGGGGCGCGAGAGATTAGGCAGCCCAAGATCGCAGACGGTAGCCAGAGCCTTGGGGCGATCAGCAATGTAAATCGTGACCGCAGCGAAGGCTAAAAGGCCCGCGCCGATCAAAAGGGCTGTCTTTCGATGCCGTGTCATCAAGCAATCGATGCATCAGCGCTGCAATGTCCGCAATGGGGTCGTTTGCAGCCCGTCTGCTTTACGAGTTTGCAGGCTCGTAGATGATACGGCGCGCGCCCTATCCGACGCGCCCCGCACCCCTCACCCCGCCGGCCCGATCGACTTCACCACCTTGCCCGTATCGTCGAGGAAGTCGATCGCCGCGCCGCCATCGGGTGCGACTTTGAGCATCAGGCGGGGCTTGCCGCTCGCGTCCTGCAGCATCACCACTGATGCCTTGTCGCGCGACTTACCGACGAACAGGCGGCCCGCACCCTTCGACGCGTCGGGTCGGATGGCGGCCTTGCCATCGGCCTTGGTGAACATGCTTTCGGCACCGCGGTCAGAGATGATCAGCGCGGCGCTGTCGCGGCTGCCATTGTCGGTCTGGACGATCTGCACAGTCTGGTCATTCTCATAGCGGTCGAAGGTCAGGCTCGCGCCGGCATTGACCTTGTCGCCATCCTTCTTGCCGGCCCAGATCAGCCCGCCATTTTCGGTCCCTTCGTCGTTCATGAACAACATGCCCGCAGCAAAGGCGCGGTCGGGGCGGGCGATCTCTTCGCCCTTGTAGAAGGCACCGGGGAAGCGGCCCTTGCTCGCGATCACCAGACGCAGCGTGCCGTCGGGCTCGCGGACGTTGATCCGCTCGACGTCGATCGTGCCGAACTTCTGCGGCTTGGCCGCCGCTACCAGCGCCACCGCTGCGATCGTCACCGCTGCGCCCGTCACCAAACCCTGCCAATATGCCATGATCACCCCTGAATATTGCGAAGGTGAAACGTATCGTCTGCGCAACCTTGGTCAACAACTATTCTAAGTGATTGGTATTAAACCAGTTATTCTCAGATAGGAGAAATCGCTTTCCTACAAGCAGCACCTCGGCATATCGCAAAACGGACGGCGCACGGGCCGGCCCGATGGCCACCGCGCCAGCCCGCATCCCGATCCCCGCCGGGATGCGCGATAGTGTAAAGCCAGTGTAAACTTCCGCCCGGCGCCGTCCCGGCGGCCAATGTCCGGAGGCCCCATTGTCCACCCCCAAGACCCTGTGGCTGATCGGATGCGGGAATATGGCCGGGGCGATGTTGCGGCGTTGGATCGCAGCGGGAACGGTGCGGGGGGAGGATGTGTTCGTCCTCAACCGCAGCGACCGGGACCTGCCCGATGGCGTGCGGCAGGGGCGGGTGTTGCCCAACGGTGCGTTGCCCGAGGCGGTAATGCTGGGGATCAAGCCGCAGCAGCTCGACGGGATCGCGGAGCAGATTGCGGGCCAGGTCGCGGGTGTCGGCATGCTGGTGTCGATCCTCGCCGGGGTCGAGGAAGCGGCGCTGGCGACGCGGTTCGATGCGGGGGCGATCATCCGCGCGATGCCCAACCTGCCGGTCGAGATCGGCAAGGGCGTGGTCGCGCTGCACAGCGACAGCGCCAATGCCGCCGCCCGCGCCAGTGCGGAGGCGCTGATGGCGCCGCTGGGCCTGACCGAATGGGTCGATGTGGCGCAGTTCGATGCGGTGACCGCGTTGGCAGGCAGCGGTCCGGCGTTCGTCTATCGCTTCATCGACGCGCTGGCTGAGGCTGGCGCGGCGGTCGGTATTCCGGCGGATCAGGCGCTGCGCCTGGCGCTGGCAACGGTCGAGGGCGGGGCGCTGCTCGCCGCGCAGGCCAGCGACAGCCCTGCGGCGCTTGCCGACAAGGTCGCGAGCCCCGGCGGTTCGACGCGCAAGGGTCTGGACGTGCTCGACGCCGATGCCGCTTTGGTCCGGCTGCTCACCGCAACGCTCGAAGCATCCGAACGCCGCAACGCCGAAATGGCCGCCGCCGCGCGCGGGTAAGGGGGAACGTCCAACCCCCTGAAAACGTTGTCGCGCCAATATCCAACCCATGGAGGCGATGATGGCGACCAAGACGCAAAGCAGAGCGACCCAGGCGGACAATCAGGCCCGCGACAGCCAGGGTCGGTTCAAGGAAGAAGGCGGCTGGGGCGGCAGCTTCGGCGCGATTGCCGGGGCGACGGCGGCCGGTGCAGCGCTCGGCATCTTGGCGATGCTCGGCCGCAAGGCGGCGGTGCAGTCGTCGACGCTATTGGCGGGCGACTGGATGGACGGGCTGATTGCAGAGCATCAGGCGGTGCTCAAACTGCTCGACGCGATCGAGGCGACCGACGACACCGCGACCGCGCGCCGCACGCTGATGCTGACCCAGCTCAAGCACGCGCTGGCCAAGCATGCGATCGAGGAAGAAAATGTGATCTACCCCGCACTGCGCGAAGCCGGGAAAGTTGCAGAGGCCGACGAGCTCAACAGCGAGCACGGCTATGTGAAACAGCACCTCTACGAACTCGACAACATGCCCGCCGCCAGCCCGCAATTCCTCGCCACGATCCGCAAGCTCCGCAGCGAGCTGGAGGAGCATATGAAGGACGAGGAAGACCGCCTGTTCCCGCAGCTGCGCGCCAGCCTGTCGGATGAGAAGAACGCCGTGCTGACCAAGGCGATGAACCGCGAAGGGTTCAAGGTGGCGTGATCCTAGCGCCCCAGGTCTGACACCCGCTTGCGCTCGTCTGCAGGGATCAGCCCTTCGAGCACGGCCCAGAACCCCCCGACCGCCGCCTGTCCCGCCGAGGAATAGGCGGCGGTCATCTTTTCGCGCAGCGCGTCGAACAGCTCCGCCTCCAGCTGCGTGCCCGCCGGGGTCAGCCGCAACAAGCGCTGCCGCCGATCCTCGCGCCCCGGCCGTGTCTCGATCAGCGCGCGCTCGGTAAGGTCGGTCAGCACCCGGCCCAGCGATTGCTTGGTAATTGCGAGCAGCGTGATCAGCTCACCCACACTAATGTCCGGTTGCCGCGCGACGAAGTAGAGCGCGCGATGGTGCGCGCGGCCCAGCCCCTGCGCCGCCAGCCCCTCATCGATCGAGCGGGTGAGGTTGCTGTAGCCGAAGTACAGCAGTTCGACGCCCCGCCGGATTTCGGCCTCGCGAAGAAATAGTGGGGACGCAGTTGGGACAGCCATGTTGACCTGTTTTGCCATCGGGCTTAGGCCTGCGCAACGCCCAATTCCGGGGGCATTCGGGAGAGTGAAGTGAGCAGCACCACGTTCCAGATCGAAGCCAATCCGGCTCCTGTCGAAGCGAACGAGCGGACGCGCCTCCTTGCCGACCCCGGCTTCGGCAAGCTATTCACCGATCATATGGCGATGATCCGCTGGTCTGATACGCAGGGCTGGCACGATGCCAAGATCACCGCGCGCGGCCCGCTGATGCTCGATCCGGCGACCGCCGTGCTGCATTATGCGCAGGAGATTTTCGAGGGGTTGAAGGCCTATCGCCTCGCCGACGGCGGCACCGCGCTGTTCCGGCCAGAGGAGAATGCCCGCCGCTTCCGCGAATCCGCGCGGCGGCTGGCGATGCCGGAACTGCCCGATGAGTTGTTCATCGGTTCGCTCGAAGCCTTGGTCGCCGCCGACCGCGACTGGATCCCGAGCTTGGAGGGTGGGTCGCTCTATCTGCGCCCGTTCATGTTTGCGAGCGAGGTGTTTCTGGGCGTGAAGCCGGCCAGCGAATATCTCTACCTCGTCATCGCGTCGCCCGCCGGGGCCTATTTCAAGAGCGGGGCCAAGGCGGTTACGATCTGGGTGTCCGACGATTATACCCGCGCCGCCCCGGGCGGCACCGGCGCGGCCAAATGCGGTGGCAATTATGCCGCGAGCCTGGTCGCGCAGGCCGAAGCGATCAAGCAGGGTTGCGATCAGGTCGTGTTCCTCGACGCGGCCGAACGCCGCTGGGTCGAGGAACTGGGCGGCATGAACCTGTTCTTCGTGTTCGACGATGGCAGCATCGTCACCCCGCCGCTGACCGGCACGATCCTGCCCGGTATCACGCGCGGGTCGATTCTGACCCTGGCGCGCGAGCAGGGGATCATTGTGCGCGAAGAGCCCTATGCGATCGATCAGTGGGAAGCGGATGCGAAGAGCGGCCGCCTGGTCGAAACCTTCGCCTGCGGCACCGCGGCGGTGGTGACCCCGGTCGGACAGGTGAAGAGCAGCAAGGGCGGCTTCACCATCGGCAGTGGCGGGCCGGGACAGGTCACCGAAGCGCTCAAGGCACGGCTGACCGCGATCCAGCGCGGCGAAGCGCCCGACCCGCATGGCTGGGTGCATCGGTTCGCTTAAATCCTCTTTTCACCGGCGGCGCGGCGCTTTAAGGGCGTCGCTTCCGCACGATGTTGGGGCGTAGCCAAGCGGTAAGGCAGCGGTTTTTGGTACCGCCATGCGCTGGTTCGAATCCAGCCGCCCCAGCCATCGCAACTTCCTGATTTCAACGTGAACAGCGTTGAAGCGTTCCGATGGCGCCAGTCGTGGCGGCTCGGGGTCAGTTGCCTGATCCCCGCGGCCGCCACCGCACGGCGCATCCATCACGCCGTTCCCGGCCCTAGAAGCGAGCGCCCAGGCGCAACCCGATCGTCCGCGGTGCGATCGGCACGATATACGGACGCTGATCGCAGGCGCCGCATTGCTGGAACCGGGTGATCTGACCGCGTTCGTCCCAGATATTCTGCGCGAACAGTTCGAAGGTGTAATCCGACAGCTCATAGCCGATCGCCAGATTGCCCGTGGCATACGGCGCAAGCCGTCCGAGCGCCGCCGCCTTGGCGACGCGGATGTCGGACGATGCCGAACTCTGATAGGCGATCAGCCCCTGCAGATAGCCGCGTCCCGATCCCATCGGCACCGCATAGCGCGCCGTGCCGGCGAGCTTGACCCGCGGCGTGACCGGCAGTCGCGTCCCCTTTGGTGCCAGCACATCGGTGCCGGTGCCGCTACAGATCTGGGTCGCGCACAGATCCTGCCGCGTCTTGGCATCGGTGAAGGAACCCGACACCGTCAGGTTGAGCCCGCCAAAGGTGGCGTTGGCATCCATCTCAACGCCATAGATGCGCGCATCCGGCCCGTTCTGGATGATCGTGAAGCTGTTCGGGCCGAGGAACGAGAACTGGAATGCCTTCCACTCCTGCATATAGACCGCGCCGTTGAAGCGCAGGCCAGCGATCGGCGTCGTCTTCCAGCCGAGTTCGTAATTATAGAGTTTGTCGGCGTCATAGGGGGCCACGTCGCCACGCCGGTTGATGCCGCCGGGGCGGAAGCCGCTGGAGGCGGAGGCGTAGAAGAGCAGCGCGTCCGTCGGCTTCCACGTCATGTTGAAGCGGTAGGTGACGCCTTCGCCCTCGGTCTTCTTGGGAAGCAGGCGACCGCTCGCGTAGGTGGCGAGATTGGTACACGGGCTGCCCGCGACCGCCGCCGGAAGCAGCGTGTTGGTGGGACTGCCGGCGAGATAGGCGTCGCGTAGCGTTTGCCCATTGGCGAGATAGCAGCCGGCCACGCCGGTGCGTGAGCTTCCCGCGGCGTTGAACGGCGACGCGGTGAAGGGACGCCCATCGCCCGGATCGACCCCGGGATTGCGGCCAAAGCCGAAGAAGCCGATTAGCGAGTTGTCGTAAATGTATCCGCGCGCGCCCGCCGTGAAGGTCAGCGTCGGCGTCAGGTCGAAGCTCGCCTCACCGAACATCGCATAGTCCTTATCGACGCGATGCTGCTGGGTCAGCCACAGCGTGCCGGGCGACCCGTTGACCGAAACCGCGCTGCCAAGGCCGGGGATCTGATAGTCCTGGTGGATCAGGTTGGACTGGCGCTGATAGAACAGGCCCGCGACGATGCGGAACCGATCCGTGGCGGGGGAGGCGACGCGCAGTTCCTGACTGGTTTTCTTGAAGTGGTCGCTGCCGATCACGACCTGGCGCGGGTCGATCGTGTTGCCGGCATTGTCGAGGTAATAGAAATAGCCGGCGAGCCCGCCGACCGAGGCGTAGAGATTGTCGTACGCCTCCGAATAATCGGTGTAATCGCTCGACGAGGCGGTCTTGCGGTCGAGATAGGCCCCGGCATAGGTCACGTCCCAGTTGCCGATCTTGCCCTCAATCGTCAGCGCACCCTGAATGAAGCGGTCGCGGCGATACTCGGGGTAGAAATGCTGCACCTGAAGGTCGCCGACGCGCGGGTCATAGGCATAGGTGCCGTTGCCGCGCATCTCCTGGTACAGCACGGTCGGCGTGACCGTCCAATCCTCATCAAGATCGACCTTCAGCGCGGTGCGCCCGCCCCAGGTGTCGGTATCGTTATAATTGTCCTCGACGAACGCGCTGTTGTTGACGGTGATGCCGCCGGGCGTGGGCAGGAAGCTGCGCGTGCCCGGCACATTGTCGATATAGCCCGCGTCGCGCTGATAGAAGCCGACGACGCGCAGCGCCATATTCTCGGCGAGCGGCATATTGACCATGCCCTCGACCTTGCCGCCCTGACTTCCATGCGTGACGGTGTTCACCTCGGCATCGATCCGGGCATCGAACCCGGCGGCATCGGGCTTATTGGTGATGATGCGGATCGTGCCCGCCTGGCTCGAAGCGCCATAAAGCGTGCCTTGCGGCCCGGCGAGACTTTCGATGCGCGCAATGTCGTAGATATGGACGTCCAGCGTGCCGCCGATCGTCGTCACCGGCTGCTCGTCGAGGTAGCTGCCGACTGAGGGGAGCGACCCCGAATGGTTGCCGTCGCCACCCGATGCGACGCCGCGCATATAGACGGTGGTGACGCCCGGCTGCGACGTCTGGAACGCGACCGAGGGCAGCAACTGAGTATATTCGTTGAAGTTCGAGATGTTCAGCTGATCGAGCTTGCGCGTACCGATCGCCTGGATGCTGATCGGAACCGACTGGATATTCTCGTCGCGCTTCTGGGCGGTGACGACAATCTCGTCCTGATCGGGGGGCAGGTCTGGGGAACTGCCGTCCTGCGCCCGAGCGGCTGCAGGCAGGATCAGCGCCGTCGATGCAAGAAGCCCTGACAGCACGGCGCGACGCATTGAAATAACCATTGCAGCCCCCTGATTATCACTTTGTCACGTCAGACTGTGGTGCGGCGCAACAAAGGTCAATTACCCCGCGATAGTGTCCGTATAATCTTCGGTGACAGTGACGTTTCTGCAACGTTACGAATTTGCGGGGGCGTCCGGGTAGCGGTCGATGAGGTCGCCAAGCGCTGCGTCGAGCGGGGCAAGGTGCCGGGCGAACGGCCACCATGCGCGGTCGCCGCCGGTAAAGATCGGCTGGCGCACTTGCTCGGAGCTGGCGGTGCGCACCGCGCGTTCGGTCTCGTGAAAGGCGAGGCAGGCAGGCTCGAACCCGACGCCGCAGGCATCGAGCAACCGGCGCACTTGCGCTTCCGTATCGCCGACCAGCGCCTCATGGATCACGCGGTGGACGCGACCGGGCTGAACGCGGTCGAGATGGGTCATCAACCGCACATAGTCGCGATAATAGCGGCCCATATCGTCGAGCGCGTAGCTGAACGCCTGACCCCGCGCGAAATGCTGCTTGAAGTTGGAGAAGCAACAGGCGCGGGGTTCGCGGCGGGCGTCGATGATGACGGCATTGGGCAGGATCAGGCGGATCAGTACGACATGCGCCCAGTTGTTGGGCAGCTTGTCGATGAAGCGCGGCCGGTCGGTCCGGCGCTGGACCGCGGTGCGGCGCAGATACTCCGCACCCAGTTCGCCGGCGCGTTCGGCAGTCAGCGCGGCGAGACCGTGCGGATAATCGGGAATGCGCCGCGCCAGCGCGGGCAGGTCGGGCAATTCGGTTGTGCCCTCGATCGCGCTGTGGCTGGCCAGGATCTGTTCGATCAGGGTCGACCCCGCGCGCGGCATGCCCAGGATGAAGATCGGATCGTACGCATCGGCCCCCCAGCCTGCGCGGTCCGCGAAAAAATCCGGCGTGGCGAGCGCGATGCAATCGTCGACGAACCGCTCGGTTTCGTCTGCGTCATAGACCAGCTGCGTCCGGCGCAGCGCATTGCCCGCCGCATAATGGCCGAAGGCGCGATCCGCCTCGCCGCGATCCTCGCATGCCTTGCCCAGTGCGAAATCGAGATGAAACCGGTCTTCGTCGCCGAGGTCGGGCGCGGCGCGGGCGGCCTCCATCGCGGCGACGTCGGCGTCGTCGAACCGCACCGTTTTCAGGTTCGCAAGGCTCCACCACGCTTCCCCCAGTTCAGGCCGCAGCGTGATTGCGCGGCGATAGGCGGCGATGCCGTCCGCCTGCCGCCCGACCGTCTTGAGCATATGGCCATAGCTCATCCACAATTTGGGCTGCTCGGGCGCTTCCGCCAACACTCGCTCGTACAGCGTGATCGCCTCCTCGAACGCGCCAAGGCGTCCAAGCGCGGCGGCCTTCAGATTGGCATGCCCGGGATGATCGGGCTCGGCATCCATCAGCGCGTCGAGTTCGGCCAGCGCCTCGTCCGCGCGGTTCTGCCGATAGAGCACCAAGGCAAGGTTCGCGCGCGCGGCGGTGAAGCCTGGGGCCAGCTCGACCGCGCGGCGCAGCAGGTTCTCGGCATCCTTCAGTCGCCCGATCCGACCGGCCAATTCGGCGAGCATGCGGATCGCGCGCGCATCGAACGGGTCACGCTTGAGATAGGCTTTCAACCCGCGCTCCGCCTCCGACAGGCGGTTGTCGTGCAGCGCCAGCGCCGCGTCCATGAGTTCGGGTGAAAAGCGCATCGCGGTCATCGCATATGAAGACCATGCGGCGGTCCAGCGATCAAGCACCGTCCGCATTTTTCGTGCTGGACGAACGCTGCCGTGCTCGCGACAAAGCAGCATGGCCGATGCGATCCCGCCCACGCCACGTCGCGCACTCGGCTTCTGGCCGACGCTGGCGCTGGTGGTGGGAAACATGATCGGATCGGGCATCTACCTGTTGTCCGCGACGCTTGCGCCGCTCGGTACCAATGCGCTGATCGGCTGGGGCGCGACGATCGCGGGGGCGATGACCCTGGCGTTCGTGTTCGCCCGGCTCGCGGCGAAGCTGCCCTGCGCTGGCGGCCCCTATGCCTTTGCCGATGCAGCGTTCGGCCCGGTCGTCGGCTTTGCGGTCGCGTGGAGCTATTGGATCCTGATCTGGGCGGGTAATGGGGCGCTGGCGATTGCGGTGGTGAGCGCGCTCAGCGTGCCGTTTTCGGCGATTGCGAGCGGGCTGCCGGCATTCGCCACCGCGCTCCTGCTGATCTGGGCGCTGGTTGCGGTCAACATGCGCGGCGTGGTGCTGGCAGGGCGCATCCAGCTGGTGACGACGCTGGTGAAGCTGGTCCCGTTGGTCATGGTGATCCTGCTCGCGCTGTGGCTGCTGCTCGCCGATGGGACTGGGGCAATCGTCGCCAATCCACCGGTGCCGCTCAGCGCGGGGGCGATCTCGGCCGCAGTGGCGCTGACCTTCTGGGGGTTTCTCGGCGTTGAATCGGCCACCGTTCCTGCTGATCGCGTCAAGGACGCGGCGCGGATCGTGCCGCGCGTCACATTGATCGGCACTGCGCTCACCGGGCTGGTCTATCTGCTTGTGGCCGGTGCCATTGGCCTGATGATGCCAGTCGCACTCACCGCAGCGTCGCCAGCGCCGCTCGCCGCCTTTCTCGGCCGCGCCTGGGGCAATGGCGCGCTGGAGATCGCCGCCATCTTCGCCGCGATCAGCGCGCTGGGCGCGCTCAACGGCTTCATCCTGTTGCAGGGCGAGGTGCCCCGCGCGATGGCGCGCGGCGGCGTTTTCCCCGGGTGGTTCGGCAAGGACGGCAGCCGTGGCACGCCGACCCGCGCGCATCTGGTTTCGGGCGGGCTGGTCACGATCGTGATGGCGCTCAACTATACCGGAAGCACCGGGGCGCTGTTCGCCGACATCGCGACGATCAGCCTGGCCGCGGGCATGCTCGCCTATTTCGTGAGCGCGCTGGCCGCGTTGAAGCTACTTGCAGGCGACCGCACGGCAAAGCTCGCGGCGATTGTTTCGGCGGCGTTTGTGCTGTGGATGATCTACGGCCTTGGCCTGCGCGCAAACCTCTGGGGCCTTGGCCTGCTCGCGCTTGGGTTACCCGTGTTCCTGTGGGTGCGACGGAGCCGCTAAACCGGCAGCAACCGCCGCACGAACGATCGGTCGCGCAGGATCTCGTGTGCCGCATTGTGCCCCGGAGCGCCGGTGACGCCGCCGCCTGGGTGGGTGCCCGCGCCGCACATATACAGCCCCTTGATCGGCCCGCGATAATCGCCATGCCCCAACATCGGCCGCGACGCCCATAGCTGGTCGAGCGACATGTGCCCGTGCATGATATCGCCGCCGATCAGCCCGAACTTCGCCTCAAGATCGGCGGGCGAGTGGATCTGGACGCCCAGGATCGACTTGCGGAAATTGGGTGCGTGTTTCGTCACCGTGTCGATGATGACGTCGGCCGCCGCATCGCGCGCATCGTCCCAGCTACGCCCGTCGGGCAGCACCGGCGCGAATTGCTGGCAGAAGAGTGAGGCAATGTGCATCCCCGGCGGGGCGAGGCTGTCATCGACGCTGGTCGGCAGCTTCATCTCGACGATCGGGTCGTCGGACCAACCCTTGGCCTTCGCGTCGGTGAATGCCTTGTCCATATAGTCGAGCGTCGGCGAGATGATGATGCCCGCCGTGTGATGCTCGGCCTTGTCCTTGCCCGGCAGCACGCTGAAATCGGGCAGCTCGCTCAGCGCGACATTCATCCGGAACGTACCCGATCCGGTCTTGTACCCGTCCATCCGCCGCGCGAACTGAGCGGGCAGGTCGCTGCGATCGACGAGCTGGCGGTAGAGCAGGGCCGGGCCGGCGTTCGATGCGACGATGGGCGCTGCAATCTCTTCGCCGCTTTCCAGCCGTACCCCCGCGACCCTGCCGCCATCGACCAGCAGCTTCGCGACCGGCGCCTCAACGCTGATCTCAACCCCGGCTTCCTCGGCAGCTTCGGCCATATAGCGCGTGATTGCGCCCATCCCGCCGACGCTGTGACCCCACATGCCCTTCTTGCCGTTGATCTCACCAAACACATGGTGGAGCAGGACATAGGCCGATCCGGGCGTATCGGGGCTGGCGTAGTTACCGACCACTGCGTCGAAGCCGAACGCGGCCTGGATATACGGGTTCTCGTACCAGCGGGTCAGGAAATCGCGCGCGGACTTGACGAACAGGTCCATCACGTCGCGCTGCGCCTCGACATCCATCCCCGCGAGACGCTTGCCCTGCGCGGCGGCGGCGAGCAGCGCGCGCAGCCCGCCCCCGGCATTGGGCGGAGTCCTGAGCGACAGGTCGCGCAGCACTTCGGCAACCCGCTCCAGCGCTTCCTCATAGTGCGGGAAGATCTCGGCATCCTTCTGCGAAAAGCGCGCAAACTCGGCCTGGGTCCGCGCGGTGCCGCCGCCCAGTTTCAGATAGCCGCCCTCATGCGGGAAGAAGTTGCTGATGGTCCGCTCGACGATCCGCCAGCCGCGCTCGTGCAGGCGCATGTCCCGGATCACCTTGGGCCGCAACAGGCTGACGGTGTAGCTCGCGGTCGAGTTGCGGAAGCCGGGGTGAAACTCCTCGGTCACCGCCGCGCCGCCGACGATGTGGCGCCGCTCCAGCACGCGCACCTTGAGCCCCGCGCGGGCCAGGTAGAAGGCGCAGACCAGCCCGTTGTGCCCGCCGCCGATGACGATCGCGTCGTATCGCTTCATGGCTTCCCCCGATCAGACACTGTGCGGACGGCGCGACCAGCCGGGCGCGGGGGCACGCTGCAGCCGCGCCTCCGGAATGATCGCGCGGACCTTGGCCGCAAAGCTGCGCAGGCACACTTCGCTCGCGCCGATCGGCCCGGCGGTGTAGCTCTGCGATGCCATGCCCTGCTGCACGCGTTCGATCAGCCAGGTGTCCTCGGCATTGACCACGCGGTTGATCCGCCAATTGGCGTAGCGGGTCAGCTTCATCTCCCGCCGATCATCGGGCAGCGCAAACGCCATCTCGCGCAGCACGCAACTGGTCGGTGAGACCGGCAGCCACTGCATGAAGTCGATCTGGTCGGCATAGATGTCGAACGCCATGTTCGGCCACAATTTGTAATAGAGCCACAGCCGCTGGTTCGCCTCGGGCAGGTGATCGACGCGGGGGAGGTGGCGCTGGTAAAAGGCTTCCCACGGGTTGTCCGAAACGCGGTCGACCAGCTGGCCCGACATCTTGTCGATCCACCCCGCCGCTTCTATCGCATAGGATTTGCCGAACAATCGCGTCAGCCCGTCATGCGCGACCGGGATGTGCAGATTGTCCGAATAATTGTCCCCGACATTCTTCCAGTTGACCGCGCGGTCCCGGATGCGAACGTCGCTGATCTGCCGCATCTCCTCGAACCGATACGGCGCGACCTCATGGTCATAGGGCGCCATCATCTGTGCCGGCGTCGGTCCGCCATCGTCCTCGAGCCGCACGAACACAAAGCCGCGCCAGGTGGTAAGGTCGACCGGGACCAGGCCGCTCGCATCCATGTCCAGCGCCGGATAATCGCTACGCATCGGCACGCCCGATAGCCGCCCGTCGAGCTCATAGGCCCAGGCATGATAGGGACAGACCAGCTTCTTCGCGCAGCCCGCATCGCCCTCGACGATCCGCATCGCGCGGTGGCGACAGACATTGTGGAAGGCGCGGATCGCTCCGTCGCGGCCGCGCACCACAACGATATTCTCGCCCAGATAGGAAAGCGTCCGCCAGTCGCCCGGCGCGGCAAGGTCGCTCTCGTGACAGACGATTTGCCAGGAGGGGCGCAGGATGCGCGCCGTCTCGACCTCGAGAAATTCGGGATCGGTGTAGATCCATCCGGGCAGCGACCAGTCGGCGTCCGGATCATGGGCTGGGTCTGGACTGGGGGCAGAGGTGGCCATGATCGGCTCCGCGATTTGCTTGTTATACGATCGTATAATAAGATCGCGCGATGAGCAAGCGAGGCTTCACCCGTGCCGAACCCGATGCGCGACGGCTATCGCTGATCGCGGCGACGGCGCGCGTGCTCGCCCGCGACGGGGCGAGCGGCGCATCGGTGCGCGCGATCGCGGTCGAGGCCGCAGTCTCGCCGGGACTGGTCGCGCATCATTTCGGTGGGGTCGATGCGTTGATCGCGGCGACCTATGCGCATGTCGGGGAACAGGTCGCGGCGGCGCTCGACGCGGCGGTCGCGGCAGCCGGAAGCGACCCGCAGGCGCGGTTGATCGCGTATGTCACCGCGAGTTTCGCGCCGTCGATTGCCGATCGCAACCTGCTCGCGACCTGGACCGCCTTCTGGGGGCTGGTGATCGCACGCGGCGAGATCGCAGCACTGCATGACACGCAATATGCCCGCTACCGCGCTGAGCTCGAACGGCTGCTGGCGGCGTGCGGGCTGCAATCGAGCGCGCGCCGTCGCGCCGCGATCAGCATCGCCGCATTGGTCGACGGCCTCTGGCTTGAGCTGTGCCTGTCGCCCGCCATTCTGGATGCCGACGAAGCGCGCGCCATCGCACAGGCACACATCGCCGCCCTGTTCCAGTCGCACCCGGCGCCGCCCAACTGAAACCCACTCTACTCGATCGCCAACACCTAGGCTGGCGGTGTGTCGATGAGCAGTCGCCACGGCGTCGGCAGGTAATCGAGCGACATGTAGAAATAGAAGGCGCACGACCCGTCCGACCGAAAGGTTGCGCCCTTGACGATGCCGAACGCGGTCGTCCCGCTGAACACCGGGCCGCCGCTGTCGCCCTGTTTGCAGGTCGGGCCCGATACGGCGACCCATGTCGGCAGACAGTAGCCGCCGCATAATTGGCCCGACGGTGCGAAGTCGAGCAACGTGACCTCCGCGCAGCTATAACCGGTGCTCTCGCCGCGATGACACACGAAATCCCCAGCGCGGGTGCTGGTCTTGGCGCGCTGCGCCGCGACCGGGCGGGTCAGGCTGCGCGCGGTGTCGGCGAAGAACAGCGGGCGGGCGAGGGCGGGGACGGTGTGGATCTGCACGTCGTGATAGCCCCAGCCCCATTGCCCGACAAAGCCGAGCGGCGTCGCCTGACGTGCCGGATCGATATAGGCCAGGTCGTCGAGGCAGTGTGCGGCGGTCGTGATGCCGACGCGTGCGCCATCACCGACCAGAAAGCCGCTGGTGCAGCGATAGCGCCGTCCGCTCGCCGGATCGGTCCCATCGAGCCGTCCGCCGCCTTGCGGACCGAGATTGCGGTCGACCAGATCGAGCATGCGCACCCGCACCGGCACCCCGGTCAACTGGCTCAGGCGCGCAGCGACCGCTGCATCGCCCCCAGCGCGATCGACCACCGGCTTTGCGGCAATCACCACCAACTCGCCGGTGCGCGGATCGATACCCATCGATGGCGTATCGGCGAGCGCCGCGCGGATCGCCGGCTGGTGGTTGGTGAGCGCCCACAGCACCCGCTCGCGGCTGGCCTTGGCGCCGGTGCGGAACTGCACGGGCACGCGCATCGCTCCGGTCAGCACTTGCGTCGCCGGGACCGGGCGATCACCGGTGAGATAGACGATGAACCGATAATCGGGGCGATGCTCGACCGAGATACCGGCAAGGCGGTCGCGATAGCGCTCCGCAATGGCGTCGATCGCGGGCACACTGTCCTGCTGCGCGATCAGGCGGCGCATGGCTTCGGGTGCGGGGACGCCATAAGCGCGGGCATATTCGGCGGCGTCCTGCGCGAGCGCTTCGGCCCGGGTTTGCGCGGTTTGGGCGGTGGCGGGTTGCGACAGCGCCAGGCAGGCGAGCAGCAGCAGGTAGAGGGTGGGCGAGCGCATGCCGCTGATCTAGCCACCCCTGTGCAACACGCCAAGAGCGTCCGCTTGCAGCGCAATCGGGGCAGTGATAGCGATTGGCAATCGATTGCAGGCGTATGATCGTCTGACGTGGGTTGGAGGGGCGAATGAAGGGCTGGGCAGTGACGCGTGGATTGACCGTGCTGTGCGGCGCGGTCGTATTGATCCTGTCGGCGGTGGCGCAAGCGGAGGATCGCTGGATCAGCGCCTGGGGCACCGCGCAACAGCTCGCGCCGACGCCGCCGCCGCGCTT
>FWWL01001485.1_pt1 | contig 55605 bp, 41 predicted proteins | sample 2228331 | NCBI WGS metagenome assembly FWWL01 (sample SAMEA103939775, study PRJEB20133) | metagenome | reverse complement strand
CCCGGGAGAGGAGCGCAGGCAGCCGCCAGTGGGGGGCATTGCAAGGGGCTCGATTCGGTAGCCCGCACCTTGGGCAGGAGCTGCAACGCGACCGATCGAACCCGGATTATTCACGGTTGCTGAAGTAGAAAGCCTCCGAACGGCTTGTGAAATCTGCTGTAGGCAGGTGTTGTGAGCACCCTGTCGGTCGCAGGGAGGAGGGGCGGCGGTGGCTACAGAGTGTCGTAGACCAAATCGGTTCCGATTCCAACGCAAGGTGGTGGTCGACTTCGACGGCAGCGCGATCTCGGGCGAGGGCGGGCTGATCGTGCTGCGCGAGTTCGATGCGCGACTGGGACGGACCGAGCGGCTGAGAGGCATCGTCGGCGATCGACGCGATCGGCGCTACGTCGAGCACGATCTGCTGAGCTTGCTGCGCCAGCGAATCTCCCAGATCGCCGCCGGCTACGAGGACGCCAACGACGCCACCTCCCTGCGCAACGATCCCACCATGCAGGCGGTGGCGGGACGGGCAGGAGAGGCTCCGGCCTCGTCACCGACGTTGTCGCGCCTGGAGAACACCGTCGACTGGGATTCAATCCGTCTTCTCGAGAGCGAAGGTACCGAGTGCTTCTGCCGTCACGGCAAGACCCAGGAGGAGATCATCCTCGACACAGACTCCACCGAAGACCCGACCTACGGGCAGCAGGCGTTCTCGTTCTATAACGCCCACTACGACTCCTCCATGTACCACCCGCTGCTCGTCTTCGAAGCAACCAGCGGCGTGCTCCTGGCCTTGCGGCTGCGCCCGGGCAATGCGATGGGAAGCCGCCAAGCGATCCCTCTCTGCTGCGACCGCTGGTGCGCCGGCTCCGGTTGCGGTTTCCGAAGCGTGCGCTCTCACTGCGAGCCGACACGGCATGTTGCGCTCCCGAGGTGCTTGACTCCGCGCAGTACGCCGGCATCCAGTACGCCATCGGCTTTGGTGGCAACGATCGTCTGCTCGATCGGGTCATGGGCCTGTGCGAGAAGGCCGAACGGCTCTGGGAGTGCCACGCCGACGGCCGCACAGTGTGCCTCTACACCAGCTTCTTCTATCCAGCACGGAGCTGGGCACGGCCGCGCCGCGTGGTTGCCAAGATCGAACGTAGTCGGGAGGGGATGAACGTTCGCTTCCTGGTGACCAATCGCCGCCGAGGGGCCGAAGAGGTCTTCAACTGGTACGAGCAACGCGGGCAGGCCGAGAACTTCATCTAGGACCTCAACAACGATCTGGAAGCCGACCGGCTGTCGTGCACCCAGTACCGGGCCAACGCCTTTCGCCTTAAGCTCCACGCGCTCGCCTACAACCTCTTCGTCCTCTTTCGTCGCCTGCTCCTCGGCGGCACCGAGCTCGCACGCGCCACGGTGGGCAGCATTCGCTTGCGGCTGCTCAAGATCGGGGCGCGGGGGAAACAGTCCGCGCCTCGGCTGTGGTCTCCCCTGGCCAGCGGATGGCCCGGAGGTGCGCTGTTTCTCCCCGTGCTCGATCGATTGGCCGCGCTCGGTCACCCGGCTGACCAGAGGGAAGTGCACCAAAAGACGCCGCACCTCTGGTGCCGCACCTCAGCGCAGCAGCGCATGGCTACGTCCAGCTTCACGCCGCTTGGCTGCTTTTGGCAACGAAACCGATCCATCTCTGCCTTCACACACCCGATCGCGGCGCGTCTGCCCCCATGCTGGCAACCCGCAGCACCCAAAACTCATCCGATCCCTTCACCTTGTGCTGTCGGTGGACGTTTATGAATAATGCGGGTTAGAGGTCAGCCTTGCGGCCGTGGTCTGGGCCCGGGCCCTACCGGAATCGGCAGGTGACCAGCGGATCCCGAGCGTTCCAATGAGCGCAAAAAGCGCCACGCTCGTGCGACACCTGACCCTGCCAATGCACCGACCGCCTGCGCCCGCGTTCGTTGGCTTGGCTGTCACCTTCCGGCCCGAGATGGGTTTCGGAAACACTGAGCCTGGCGCATGGCCGGTCTTCGCCGCAGTCTTATGGACCTTAGGGGAACTGGCCGCCTCGCGAAATGCCGGAACGCCGCTCGGTGTTAGAAGGTGCCGCCAGCGCTTGCCCTTACGGCGCGCGTTCCTGCCACGGGCCCGACCGGTGGGGCCATGGCGGCGACGACCTAATTCGTTGCGACACCAGTTCCCGGCTCAGGCGGGGTATTGGCCGGCCACGGTGACGCTTTGGTGCGTCCGGCAGCGTTCGCACCTCCCATGCAAGGGAGACCCAAGCGACGCCTGGTCTAAGGTGACGCGCGGCTAATCTGGCAGCTCTCGCACCGGCATTTCCTGCGGGCGCAAGCGCAGCGGGCGGGCTTGCCGGATGAGTTCCCGATTGGCCTCGTTGTAAGAAAAGCAAGTATTCCGCATGCCGGGCACGTGATCCATGACAAACGCGTGCCGCCGAGGGGGATCGTCTTCGCGCTCGCGAATTTCGGGCGGTACGTTTTGAAACAAGCGGACGAAATGCAACTGGTACGCTGCTTGAGCGATCTCCACCACGAGTTCGGAAATCCGGTGGCAGCCGTTGGCTCCGCCAACGATCTTGCGTGCGGCCACCGTAAAGCCGCGTTGCACCCGCATACCCACCAGCCCCTCGATGTTGCGATGGGTGAGGTTGCAAATGTTGGTAAAGGGTCCACTGCGCACTTCCGCTCGGGCAGCAACGATTTCTAACGACGGGTGCAGGATTTCGACCTCCGCGTGGACGTCGTGAACCTCGTCTTGCAGGAAGGCTTCGATGAGGAAGCGATCCCCACCCAGCGGGTAGATGTTCACTTCTTTTGTACGGTGGTAAATGGCCCGAACTCGAGACATACGGTGCCCTTTCCCATGCCACCGAAGTTATCGCAACCGCGGAAATGTTGACCGGCTGCACGCAAGGCTGGATGTTGGCTGGCGGGCAGTCGCCGTGTTGGCAATGCGGCGTGATCCATTTGGCTGCGCCTAGCCGTGGTATCTGCTTCCCTGCGAGAGAAACGGGCAAACCCCAGTGAGCTCCGTGCTGTTGGGCCAGGTGGGGGCGCGCTGATTCCGTTGCTGCCTGTGAGCGGCGCTTTTTCTTCGCGCAATCACCCAAGGTACCGCGGAACGGGGCGGGTGGTTGGTTGGGGGTGACCAACGAGATGACGTGGTCAAGCGGGTTGGCCAGAGCTTGGGGCGAGGCACCAGTAGAGTTTGTGGGGCCGGTTGAAAATTGCCCATCAAGGCTCTGTCCGGGGACGCTGAGGGTTAGCTCGCCGCCGTCGTGGCACTAGCGAGAGCAGAGCCAGACGGCTCGGAGGCCAAGATTCCTAGCCGGCTGTTCACGATACGAAACACTTGTTCCTATTGACAACAACTGGCAACTTCGGCATGCCTGTGAGCGATGGTGCCTGCGAGTTGCATGGGTGCGGCACGCTGCGAGTGCGCGGCGTGGGCGCCAGCAGGGAACGCTTGCCGAAGGGTTGGCTCGAGCGGTCAAGCGCATGGGGGAGGGAACGAAGGGTCTGGTCAATGAAAGCGCGAGCCATTGTGCAAACTGCCCCACGGCAGCTCGAGTTGCGCGAGTTCCCATTGCCGGACATCGACGACGACAGTGCCCTCCTGCGGGTGGAGGCTTGCGGCATTTGTGGTAGCGACGCGGAGCAGTATGCCGGGGTGCTTCCGGTTCCAATGCCGGTCATTCCAGGGCACGAGCCGCTGGGTGTGATCGAGAAAATTGGGGATCGAGCGGCAAAGCGGTGGGGGGTTGACGTAGGGGACCGTGTCGCGGTGGAGCCGTTGATTCCGTGTGGGCATTGTGCTGCATGCCGCAGCGGAAACTACCAAGTTTGTCGTGGCCGTGGCCGTATGTTTGGTCACGGATACATCCCGATTTCTGAGCCTCCTGCGCTATGGGGCGCGTATGCGGACTTCATGTATCTCGACCCGTTTTCCATCGTGCACCGGGTGCGCAAGGACTTGCCGGCGAGTATCGCGGTGATGTTCAATCCTTTGGGGGCGGGGTTTCGGTGGGCAGTGGAGATTCCGCATACGGGTCCGGGCGATACCGTGCTCGTGCTTGGTCCGGGCCAGCGCGGCTTGGCCAGTGTCATTGCGGCGCGGGCTGCTGGTGCGGAGCGGATTATCGTGACTGGCCTTGCCCGCGACGAGCAGAAGCTAGCGTTGGCTCGCGAGTTCGGTGCGGATTACACGATCAATATCGAAGCCGAAGACGTGCGCCGTCGCGTGCACGAACTTACGGAGGGTCGTGGTGCCGATGTGGTGGTGGAGGTTTCCGCCAATTCTCCCGAGCCAGTGGCCGAGGCACTGTACTACGTAGCCACGGGCGGACGGATCGTGCTGGCTGGGGTGAAAGGATTCAAAGTCGTTCCGAACTTCGTGAGCGACCTTGCCGTGGTCAAAGAGGTAACGATTCGTGGGGCCTTTGGAGTGACGAGTCGGGCTTACCGCTCGGCGATTCGCTTGATCGAGTCGGGACGTGTGCCCCTGGAGAAAATGCATACCCACGATTTCCCCCTCGAACAGGCCGAGTATGCGATTCGGCTGTTAGCCGGGGAGATTCCTGGGGAATCGAGCATCCACTCGTGCTTGTTACCTGGATCGTGAGGGTTTGCCATGGCTGCGCTCGAGCCGAAAGCTTACTCCGCCCCGGACAAGCCGCTTCGATTTGCGGTGATCGGTGCCGGCATGGCGGGGATTCTGTGCGGGATCAAACTTCGCGAGGCCGGGTTTGACCACTTCACCATTTACGAGAAAGCGGATCGGGTGGGTGGCACCTGGCGGGAAAATACGTATCCGGGTATCGCCTGCGACGTCCCTGCGCACTTGTATTCGTACTCCTTTGCCCCGAACCCGGAGTGGAGCCATCGTTTTGCGCCAGGAGACGAGATTCAGGCTTACTTTGAAACGATTACTCGCGACTACGGGTTGGGACGGTACATTCGGTTTGGCGATGCGGTGACGCGGCTGCGCTACGCCGGAGGCAAATGGAATCTGGAGACAGCGAAAGGCCACCGCGACACCGTAGACATCGTACTGGCGGCGACGGGCGTTTTGCATCATCCGCGGATGCCGGAGATCGAGGGCTTGGACACGTTTGCTGGACCGTGCTTCCACAGCGCTCGCTGGGATCACGGTGTTTCTTTGGAAGGGCGCCGCGTCGGAATCGTGGGCACGGGTTCGTCAGCCGTGCAAATTGTTTCTGCAATCGTCAAGCGCGTGCGCCGTTTGGTACTGTTCCAACGCACGGCGCAGTGGATTCTTCCGCAGGAAAATCCGCCTTACTCCGAAGCGGAAAAAGAAGAGTTTCGCCGCAACCCCCGGCGGATCTACGAATTGCGCGAACAATTGGCCCAGGGGTTCGTGGAACATTTTTCCAATGTCGTTGTGGACGCTGATTCACCGCAGTTGCGTTTGTTGGAGGCAATGTGCCTGGCGAACTTGGAAAACAACGTGAACGACCCGGAATTGCGGGAAAAGTTGCGGCCCCGATACCGTGCTGGGTGCAAGCGGCTCGTGGTCTCCCCTGACTTTTACCAGGCGATCCAAAGCCCCAACGCGGAGCTGGTGACCGAAGCAATCGCGCGGGTGGAACCTCGGGGAGTGCGCACGAAAGACGGGCGTTTGCACGAACTGGATCTGCTTGTGCTTGCCACCGGGTTTCACGTGGATCGTTTTCTCCGTCCCATCGAAGTCATTGGCCGCGGAGAGAAGCTGCTAGACGACGTTTGGAACCCGAGGCCTTACGCATACCTCTCCGTTGCCATCCCGGACTTTCCGAATTTGTTCTTGCTCAACGGACCCAATGGCCCCGTGGGCAACTTTTCCCTGATCGACGTGGCGGAGTTGCAGCTTGCTTACATCCTTCAGCTCGTCGAGCTCATCCGGGCTGGTGTTTGTCGGGAAATCACTGCGACACACGAGGCTACGGCGCGCTTCGAGAAAGACCGTGCGGAGGCCGCGAAGAAAACGGTCTGGGTCACGGGGTGTCAGAGCTGGTATCTAGATGACCGCGGCCTCCCCATGGCCTGGCCGTGGACGTTCGACCGCTTCCGCAAAGTCATGGCCCGACCCACGTTCGAGGATTATGCGTTAGCCCTCTAGGGGCAAGCTTGGTGCGGAAAAGCAATACCGCCGAGACGCCACGATAGCGGGCATGGCCCGAGCTAAGCGCCCGCGCTTTTTCCGGAAAGGGCTCGCGTTGGGCGAACTCGGCGCTGCGAGTTGCCGCTACCAGCTCACGGTTATCTCGGAGCGTAAAGGCATCGAGCCCCTAGTCCGGGGAGGGCATATGTACTGCGCTCGCAGAGTGCCTCAAGGCTCCTCGGTACGGCAAGCCTGGTCGCAGCCGTCGCCGTTGGTGCGGTTGCCGTCGTCGCATTCCTCGTGGCGTTGTACCACCCCGTCACCACAGGTGCTCGGCTTGCAAACGAGCCGAAGCGAGTCGGAATCGAGGATGCCGGTGGAAGTCCAGGCGCGCACTCGGAAACGTTTTCTTCCCGAGAAATACCCGCCGGATGTAGTCTGCCTCAACGGCACCACGAGTTGGAACGGGCTGCTACAGGCATTTGCGGACGCATTGGGGGTCGCACCCGGGGTGGGCAGCGGTGTGCGCCGGCGGAGAATTTGAACTCCGAAGCCCCCGGCTCCGGCCTGGTTCTCCAGCGTGGCCGCGTTTGCTTGATCCTCGGGTCGCGATGCTGTGGCAGGGTTGGGGCTTCGGACCTCGAACGCCGCGAGATCCAGGGCGGCACACTGTGGGAACCGTGCGTCGGTGTTGTTGATGCAGAGCGACACCTCGAACGTGCAACTGTAGTTGGTTAGATCCGGATCCAGGTCGCAACGTGGGTCGCCCTCGTAACACCGGGCAATGTTTTTCGGTAACCCCCTCCGGTTCCACGCCGGCACGGGTATCAATGGCCTAAGCTTCGTGCCCCAAAATGGGAAAAGCTAACAGCGATTGGCCAAAGCCAGCGGTGCAACGCGACCTAGGGCCGGGGACCGCCCCAGTCGGGTAGCTCCGATTCGCTGCCCCGTTTCCGATTTGGCGCGGGTTGGTAATGTGAGGGGAGGGAGGTGCGGAAGATGGAGGAAGGGGACCATCTTCCGCACCCGGTTGCCCGGTCTCACAGGTGGTCGCAGCCCGCAAGAGCCGGAACAAGGATAGACCAGGATTCGGCGATGCCATGGATCCGACCGATCCGGGGACGCCAGGTGCGAAAGAAGTCGCTCGGGCTCAAGAGGGATGCTGGGAAGGCTACGGTCGTGTTCCATGGCATCGTTGGCTTGGTCTAAACGCAACAACGGTGCCAACGGCGCCTGCTCTTCCTGCAGGCGTTATCGTTGCTCGTCGCTTACCGAGTGTGCTCGAAAGGAAACAGACAGAGATGGTACAGTGTCTCTTTCCGAAGACACTACGGGGAGCGATGACAATGCGCGGGCAGCACTCCTAGCGGGTCAACCTGTCAGCCCGCTTGTGTGCTGCCAGACCGATCCTGCGGTTCCTGCCGTGTGGGCTGCTCTGCAGTCACCAACATCCCATCCGGCCCTCGTTCGCCTGGTTGGTTGACGAGAGCGGCTTCGAACCTTCGCGGCTCGCCAGAACGACCTTCTTGGAACCCGAAAAGAAAGCGTGACGCCATAGACCGCGCGATCTCCTTCATCAGTCGCAAGGCGTTCTCGGTACGCACGCCGTAGCCGAGAAGCTCGTTGTCCAACGCGAGCCCCTGGAAAAACGCCACCACGAACGTAGGAATGGCAGCATAAAGGGATTCCCCGTTCTCTCGTGGTGGGAACAATTGAAGGAAGGTGTCTTCGATGGTGTCGGCAAACCGCTGGGACAAATCGCGGACGACCTTGCGCAGCGCTGGGTCGGTGCGAGCGGCAACGGCAAGCTCGAGCCAGGCAAAGAATTCAGGGCCTTGAAACAATTGCCAAATGACATCGATGGCGGCTTCGATTGGGTCGGCTTCCGAGGGCAGTGTCTGGATGGCACGCACGAGTTCGTCTCTGCGGCGATGGATCAAGTGTTCCACGGCGGTTGCCACCAGCATCGTTTTGGTCGGGAAATGGTGTAACCTTCCGCCGTGGGAAAGCCCTGCTCGCCGCGCAATTTCCGTTGTGCTCGCCCCGCGGTAGCCGAGCTCGTAAAGACACTCGATCGTTGCCTGAAGAAGGCGCTCCCGCGCCTCAGCGCGCCGCTGTGCTTGTGTGCGGCGCTGTCGCCGGTGCGTGGCCATGGCCACCCGTATATCGTGGACAGACGCTGGCGTAAAGGACGCACTGGTCGTTTTGCAAGGGCAGCACGCGTGCCGTGGGATGGCGGAGCGTTTGCCCAGGCTTGAGCCTGCACGGACACGCGACCCTTAGCCTCCGTACCACGCGCCTCCACGAGACCCGCCCCTTACCCGCAGTTGCTCGGGAGGGATCGCCTCCGGGCTGTGGTGGTCCCATGTTTGGGACGGTAAGCGAGGCTACACGCGCACTCTCAGACCGTGGTCGCGGCGGTCGGTTAAGATCTCGAAGGCTGCCCGGTGTTGGGTGTGAAGCGTTTCTTCCGTGCCCGTGGAGCTGTGGGTCAAACGCAATTCGCAGCGGGCGAGCTTGCTGTTGAGGCAGTGCTTTTCCCCACCCGGCGGATTATAGTATCGCAGCGCGACAAAGAGCGACGCCGGCGCCTCGATGGTTCCCTCGATCTTGATGTCGTCGCCGCCGGTGGCGAACTGCCAGCGAAAAAAGTTCCATTCGCCGCGTGCCCGCATCGTTTGCAAAGTGCCCGTGAGCGAGTATTCTCGACCAGCGTGCCGCAAGACCAGTGGCGTGAACGGCGGGCTCCACAAGCCACCCAGCTTGATGCGGGCTGTGGCAACTTCCAGGAAAGAATCTGGCGCGTTATCGAATCCCGCAACCTGGCCCCAAGCGTAACTATCCGTGTGGCGAGAACCCCAGTTATGGTTCTGGCTGCCAACCCAGTCTTCGATCCGATGCACCGTACCGTTGACATCCATCTGCCCGCGGAAACGAGCGAGTGGCAGCCCAACGAGACTCTTCGCTCGTGGTAGCCGGGCGCGATACGCCGCCGGGGGAAGGAGAAGAAGCGGAGCTTCGCCTCCGGCAAACGAAAGCTGCCAGGACAGTCGGCCGTCGCCGCTTTCCGCCTCTCCCCACAGTTCGCCGGTTCGGCAGCCGGATGTTCCGATTCGGACGTCGAATGTTTCCCGCGAAAAGTGGCATTCGGCAATGGGCAGCTCGCGTTTGACGGCCACGTGCTGGCCGCTCTCGCCGTCGAACCAAATGCCCCACAATTCGCCAATGGCATGCTCGGGATGGCGGTCGGGGCTGAAGAGCGTGTAGCGGACCCAAAACGCCAAGGGGCGCTGCGGGTGGTTGGCGCGAAAGAAAAAACTTTCGTAGTGCCCCTGGCGCTGGCCGGAAACGTACTGCGCCACGAGTAAGGATTGGATCCAATCTGGGGTAGTCACGGCAGCCATGCTCCCTGCTCGCTTTCCTGGTAACGGTGCTACCTCACCACCGATTCGCGACGTTGCTCGGTGGATTGTTCCTGGTTCGTTGCCACCTCCGGAACGTGCTGCTGCGGGCCCGACCAAAACAGATACACGAGGCCACCCACTAAGCCGGAGGCCAGCACGATCGCACTAGCGAGAAGGCCGAGGGCCATGGCAGCGTGTTGGTCTACCCGCATTCGATGCAAGAAGAAAATGTAACCCGCTTCGCGGATCCCGATGCCACTGAACGTAATGGGCGCCATGCCCGCAATGTTCACGACCGGCACGAAAATGAAGTAGTACGACCACGGGAGTTTGAGCCCCAACCCCAACCCGAGAAACACCTGCGACAAGATCTGCAGCGTGTGAAACACGCCGGCCACGACACTGGTGGTCAGCAGCAGCTTCACGTCGTTCCAATAAGGGACCAAGTCCACTTCCACCATCCGCCGCCAACGATTTTGTGGTGGAAGTACACGCACAGCCAATTGTGGCCCAAACAGCCAGCCCAGCAAGGTGGCTGGCGGAACGAGCCAAGCCGACCAGTACAAGGGCAAGGGCATCCGGTAGTGAGGCTGCAGGATGATAGCGCCAGCGCCAATCCACACGAGGACGACGAAGCCAAGACCGCGATCGGCCAGCACAGTGGTTAGGGCAAGGGCGCGCCGACCAGGCCCGCCCGCGAGAAACAAGGCACGACCGATGTCGCCCGCTACGGTACTTACGCCGAACAAGTTCATGTACATGCCGGTGAAATACGAACCGAAGAAGTGGGAGTAAGGTTGGTTGAATCCCAAAGGACGCGCCAGCATAGTCCAGCGCACACAGCTCACCACCATGCTGAGGAGATAGGTTACGAGGGCGCCGAGGAGCCACCACGGATCGATTTCTTTGAGGGCGCCGCCTAGTTCGTGAGTATCCACCTTGTAGAACAGCAGCGCCAACACCGCGGCACTAATGGCAACTTTGAACCACCACTGCGACCAAATCGGGGTCGTTTCGCGCGCTGCGCTCATGCTCACCACCCCTTCGCGCCACCGCCTTTGCGCGGGTCGGCCGCCCCTTCGAACCCGGAACTCATGCGGCGTACAAGCTGGATCGCTCCCATTTCCGGCACTTCTCGCACGGTGTGACCAACTCGTTCAAGCACGTTTCGCGCCTTTGGATCAATTTGCGGTTCAACCAGCAGCACCGGTGGTTGCCACTGGTGATGAATCCGAGGAGCAGCCACTGCGTGCTCGGCGCCAAAGCCGAAGGCCAAGACGTTGAGCAATACCTGCAGGGTTCCACTGATGATCATGGGGCCACCCGAACCCCCGACTGCTACCACCGCGCGGTCGCCCTCGAGCACCACGGTGGGTGCCATACTGCTGAGCGGCCGCTTGCCCGGTGCTACAGCATTAGCGGCGTTACCCACCAGGCCGTACGCGTTGGGAACGTTCGGTGCGATAGCAAAGTCGTCAATCTGATTGTTGAGCAAGATCCCGGTTGACCCGGCCACGAGCATCGCCCCGAAGGAAGTGTTAATCGTGGTTGTACACGCGACGGCATTGCCTTCCGAGTCCATGACCGAAAGATGGGCGGTGCCCGCATCGGAACCCATCTGCGCCGGAGGAGCTAAGTGACTGCCGTACTCCTCGATGGGCAGCGTCCGCGTGGAGAGAATCCGGCGGCGTAAACTTGCCGTGAGATTGGGATCGAGCAACTCCGCAAGGGGTACCCGGACAAAGTCCGGGTCGCCATAGTAACGAGCACGGTCGGCGAACACATGCTTGAGCGTTTCTGCCAGAAGGTGCAGATACGTGGGCGAATTGTGGCCGAGCCGCACGAGGTCGTCGCCGCGCACGATGCCGAAGGCCGCCAGCAGCGCCCCGCCGCCGGAACTAGGGGGCGGCATGGTCAAGATCCGGTAGCCGCGGTAGCTGGCCTCCAACGGCTTGCGCCACTTGGGAGAATACGCGGCCAGGTCGTCTTCGGTCATGACCCCACCGGCGTCTCGAACCGTGCGAACGATTTCTTGGGCAATCGCGCCGCGATAGAAAGCACTAGGCCCTTGCTGAGCAAGGGTCGAAAGCGTGCGGGCAAGCTCCGGAAACTGAATCACTTCGCCTTCCCCACGGGGCCGCCCGTCTTCGTGCAGAAACCACCGCGCGAGCAAAGGGCGGCGAGCAATGTCTTTTTGATTTTTTGCAATCTCTTGGGCGAGGTGGCTACCGATGGGAAAGCCATCGCGAGCGAAGCGAATTGCCGGCTCCAGGACGACACGAAGCGGGAGCGTCCCAAAACGCTCCAGCGCGAGAGCCAACCCGGCTACTTCTCCAGGCACTCCAACGGCTAAGCCGCTACGCTGACTTCGCTGAGGATCGACACGGCCGCCGGCGAGGAAAAGCTCCGGGCGGAGCGCTGCCGGTGCCGTCTCGCGGAAGTCCAGCGCAAAAGCCTGGCGATCCCGTGCACGATAGTACAAAAGAAACCCGCCGCCCCCGATGCCGCAAGACGAGGGGTTCAGTACGCAGACAGCGAACGCGGTTGCTACCGCGGCATCGATGGCATTGCCTCCCTCCTCCAAGATCGTTGCCCCGGCGCGGGCGGCCAAAGGGTGCTCGGCCGCCACCATCCCCCGAGGCCCAACCTCGGCCGCGACTCCACCCGCAAGTAACGTGGCGACGAAAACCGCGAGGGCAATAGTGCGGGACACCACCGAGTGCATACGCCGCGAACAAGGCAAAGGATACAATCAGTGCCCTTGCCTGCAGGTGCTTGTCCTCCAGTTGCCTCGAGACCGTAGCCCGACGGCAGACGGTGGCGGAGAAACCGCGCGACTTACCGAAACACAATGCGACTGCCCGAGATGCACGGAAGCAAACACCGAAGGTGGTCCGCCGACCGACTGCGGATTCGGCAGCTTACTCGTAATCTTCGCCAAAGTGAGCCCGCACGATGCGTTGCTTCAAGTATTCCAGTGTGCCGAGGTCCTCGAGAATGTCCCCTCCGGTATCGTAGAAAAGGATGTCGCCGTTTTTGTTCCGACCGACGGCGACCAGCCAGTCGAGCTGATCTCGATCTTCCAACAAGTAGTTCAATGTTTGCGACACCCCTTTAGCTGGGATGATGGTGACTTTCGGTTTCGCCGATTTGTGTTGTTTCATCCTCGTTCTCCCACGTGGGCACTCGAGCTATTTGCAACGCGCCGATCCCAGTTGGGATGTTCGTGATCGGGTTTTCCACGCACGGGAATTTTTCCTTAAGGGGAGCACTTCAGCAAGTCAATACGAGCTTCGCCACCGTTTCCGAGTGGTAGGTTTGCGGAAAGAGGTCGATCACCTGGAGACACTCGAGCCGATAGCGGCCCGAGAGCTGAGCCACATCCCGTGCCAAGGTGGCCGAATTGCACGATACGTACACGATGCGCGGGGGAGAAAGCTCCAGCACAGCAGAAAGGGCGTTGCGAACCCCGCTTCGCGGTGGATCGAGTACGAGGCCATCGATGCGCTCGCCTCGCTCTGCGAGCATAGGAAATGCCCGTTCAGCGGTGCTCCGCATCACGCGCACGTTTTCCGTGCCTAAGCGACGGGCGTTGTTCTGAAGATCCTCGGCCGCGGCGGGGTCGGCTTCGATGGCCAAGACCTCGGCAGCTCGTGCGGCCAAGGGGAAGGTGAAGTTGCCGACGCCAGCATAGGCATCGACGATCCGCTCGTGCCTGTGCGGTTCGAGGAAACGGAGTACCGCGTCCACGAGAAGTTGGTTGGCGGCGGGGTTGACCTGGGTGAACACGCCGGCGGTTACGACCAGTGGTATGTCCGCAGCAGGCAAAACGACCACGTGCGGGTTCCGGTGGCTCCGCCGCGAGCCTTTGCTTTGCAGCACAACGCCGCGAACCATCGGGGTGCGCTCCATCCACTGCAGGAGTCGTCGCTCGTCAGAGGCAAGCCACGAACCTTCGATCTCGAAGGCTAAAGCAACCTCGGGTTCCGTGGCATCGGCAATAACTTCGACGCGGCGCACGTTACTCGCCACACGCGCGAGCAACTCCTGCACGAGGGGCAGAGCTGCGTTCACGGTTTCCATTCCGAGCAAGCAGTGCTCGATCGGCACGAGCTCGTGTGATGCTGCCGCGTAGTACCCGAGCTTCCGATCCTCGACGCGCAGAGAGAGCCGCTGACGGTAGCCGAACTCGCGTGGCGACGGAACGGGCGCGGCGAGGGGAGCGGGAGAGACTTTGGCCATGCGCTCGAGATGGTCTCGAACGTTGGCTTGCTTTGCTTCCAGTTGCTCGGTGTATTCCAAATGTTGCCAAGGACACCCACCGCACCGGGGCAGGTACGGGCAGGGCGGAACCCGCCGGTGCGGCGAGGGCGACACCACCTCCGCTACCTGCGCGTAGGCGTAGCTCCCGTGCTCTTCCTGGATGGCCACGCGCACCACATCGCCAGGCGCGACGCCGCGGACGAAGAGGACCCGGCCATCCCAGTGCGCCACCCCGTGTGGTCCGTAGGCCATGCGCTCGATCGTCACCAAGTGGCTCACAGTACAACGAAACGTATCGCCACGAGCTACGACGCACAACGTCGACGTCAAAGCCTCGGACAGCCGATGTCCCCTCGCTTGGCGCCGCGAAAGCGGTTTCGCCGTTTGGCCAGGTGCGATGCTTTTCGGGCGATGTGTGCCGAGACCTCGGTTGGGGCATGCTCTGTGGGGGAAAAAACAGTGTCGGTGCCGCTCAGGGTGGTTGCTCGGAACGTTTGCGGTCCTTGTCTCGCCACGCGATTCGTCAAGAGCGCACGCGCAGGTGGCCGTGCGTGTCGCTTTCGCCACTTCTTCCGGCAACGCGTTACGGTGGCGTTCGTGGCGGAACCGTGCTCGCCTCCGTGAGCCTCTTGCCGCGGACGCTCTTGGTGCAGCTCTGCCGCTCCTACCCGCATCGAGGAGCTCGGATTCGTTGAAGGGGCAAGCAGGAGCCGAGGATTGCGCGTGCGGTGTCCACACGTTGCGGCCACTGGCTCCCTACGGTACCAGAACGGGCCAGGAGAGACCGTACGATGACAGAGCCGCTTCAGGGTTTGCGTCCTTCGGCCGGTTGGCCCGTGGTGCACCTGTTTTACCGGCTGGATCGGCCCCGCTGGCGCAGCCAAAGCGCCGAAACCCGCGAGGCTCAGGTGGAGGAGTTTCAGACCTGGCTAGCGCAGGTAAGCCGCGAGGCGGATTTACAGTTGGTGCCACAAGCGGGAGTGACGAAGTTCGATTTTGGCGTGATGGCCATTCATCCTGACTTGTGGCGCATTCAACAGTTGGGGCAGCAAATTGCCAGCACCGGCCTTGGTGCGTGTTTGCTCCCCGTGTATCAGTTTCTCTCGCTGACCGAGGCGAGCGAGTACATTACCAACGAACTCGACTGGGCGCGCTTGCTCATCGAAGAGCAGAAACTCGATCCGACCTCGCCGGAGTTTGCCAACCGCTTTGCGGCTTTGCGGAAGCGAACGGCCATTTACGCCGAATCGCGCATTCATCCCAAGTTGCCCGAGGATTACCCCATCGTGTGCTTTTACCCGATGAGCAAGGCACGCCGCGATCAAGACAACTGGTATCGTTTGAGTTTCGAGGAGCGGAAAAAGCTCATGTTGCAACACGGCGAGGCAGGGCGCCGCTTTGCCGACCGGGTCACCCAACTCATCACCACATGCACCGGAATCGATGATTGGGAGTGGGGCGTGACTTTGTTTTCTCGCGATCTCAAGGCCATTCGCGATATTGTTTACGAGTTGCGTTACGACGAGGCGAGTGCCGTGTATGGGTTGTTCGGGTCGTTTTACGTAGGAATCCGCTTTGCGCCGGAGCGGCTCGCCAGCGTCCTCCATCTCTTGTGAGGACGTCGTCTCGCTCGGGTTAGCGATGTTCGCTGGGATAGCCGAAGTAGGCCGCGGCAACCTCTGCAGCCTGGGTGCGTAGTTCTGCCGGCACGAAAACGTAAAAACGCCACAAATCCTCGTAGCGCCGCTGCAGCGCCGCGATTTCCCCACTGCGGTCGTACTGGTCGAGCGCCAGCAAACCTTGGGGAGTGACCGCGATGGCACTGGCCTCCTTCATGGAAGTGAGCGCCGGACAGTACACGACCACTTCGCTCGGCTTGCAGCGCAACTCCTTGGCGAGGGCTTCTTCCGCCACGCGACGTTCCTCGGCCGATTCGTGATAGCGGCGCACCAGCGCCGCACGCTGCGCTCGCGACAGTGCCGTTGCCGAGAGCACGTAGCCCCGCTTAAGAAGGTCGCGCCGCTCCAAGCGTTGCACCAACCGCACGATCTCGGCATCGGCCTCTTTCCGAGAGGGCACGCTTTTCAATCGTTCGAACAACGTGGCGTCTTGCAGATCCAAGAGTTCCGTTTCCCCGAGCTGCCCGTAACGTTGCGCCATCTCGACGGCTTTCGAAATCATCGCACCGGCCGCCACTTTTGTGTGGTGGTAATACACGCGTTCGGTGAGGAAGTAACGAAGGCGCAAGAGCTGCACGATTTCCGAAAACGCATCGGGGCGCAGCATTCCGTGGCGGGTGATGGCCAGGGCGAGTTGATGGTCGACGATGTCGAAGGAGCGAAACACGCGCTCGTCGTAACGCTGCGCAAGCCCGGTGAAATACGCATCGCGGCGGAGATAGTCCAGAAGATCGGCGTCGATCGTGCTCGACACGATTTGCCGTGCCCAGGGTGGCGTCGTGCGATGGTCGCGCAGCCCGAGGAGTTCTTCCATCGGCTCGGCAATGCCGAGCCGATGCAGATCCTCGCCCAGTTGGCCTTCGAGGAGCAGGGCGAGTCGCTGCCCCTTGTCGTGCCGAGGAAAGAGCCGGCGCTCGTCCTCGAAGGTATGGCCAAAGGGCACGTGGGTGACATCGTGGAGCAACGCGGCGGCGCCGATGAGGCTTGCCAGTGCGGGTGTCACCAGTTGTGGGTGACGCGCCTTCAAGGCGACGAGCAAGCGCTGCGCGGCGGCGCAGGTGCCAAGAGAATGGTCGAAGCGCGTGTGCACCGCACCCGGGTAAACGAGGTAGGCCGTACCGAGTTGCTTGATCCCGCGAAGGCGTTGCACCACAGGTAGGTCGAGAACGGCCGTTTGCACATGGTCGAGCTCCACATCACCGTGGACCGCGTCGCGGATGAGCATGCTCCTCAAGCTAGCCCCTCGTGTGGGGCTAGAGCAACGCTGCCAACCAGAATCCACAGCGCTCGGCGGCTACGAGGGTCGATGACGGGGAGCGGAGAATCCGTGTCCGCCGCTACCCGGGTTGGGGGCGGAATATGCGTGCGCTGCAGGGGCCAGTTCGGCTGGCCCTGCGCGGGACGAAGAAGGCGCACGCCTGGAGATGTGCATGGGTGCGCCGGCTCCTCGCGCGCTCGATGCGTGTTCTTCGCGCGGCTGGGCTGTCGAAAGACCATCGATGTGTGCGACCGGGACACGCAGTGTCCGACATGTTCCGACGAGAGTCACATTATTATGGATGAAGTCACGGGAGGTGCACGATGATTCAACGGCTCCGCGGCTTGCGTTTCGCACTGCGAGTGGGAATCGTGGTGATCGTTTTTATCGGGCCGTGCCTTGCACAGGTGTCGATCGATGCGGGTGAGGCGAGCGGTTACCCAGGATGGACCGTGGAGGTGCCGGTTTCCCTGGGCATCGCGGGTTCTGCCCCTTCCTCCTTGGGGGCGGTCCTGTTTTTCCCCGATCCTCGCAACGTGAAGGTTGCGGCGCGGTCGGATGGCAAGCCGGATTGTCGCGTGACGGCCAACATCGGAACGCCGGCTTCATTCCTTTTCTGGCCAGTCGGTTGTGTGCACGACGAGGACGAATGCGACTCCGTGCGCGTTCTCTTGGTCGATTTGTCCGGCGCCCAGCCGAACTTGCCCGCAGGCGAGCTATTTCGGTGCAAAGCTGTCATTGCAGCTAGCGCTCCCGCGGGCACGTACCCGGTGGAGCTTCGCGATCCCGACGCTGCGGCCCGCGGCGGGGTTTCCCTCGTGGCCTCGGGTGCCGATGGCGCTGTGCAGGTTTTGCCACCTCCCGGAGGTGGTGGCGGATGTGCAGTGGCCGCGACTGGCCGCGGTGAGAACTGGTGGCTTGCTCCTGTAGTAGGGGCTCTTCTTGCCTTGTCCTTGCTCGCAAGAAGGCCCGCGCAATGGGGTGGCCGTGGTTTTGGCTTGCGTGCGGCTGCGTTGCTGATCGCCACGGGGCTTTCCTGCTTCAGCGTCGAGGCGATCGCACAGCCGATCGAGTTCGTCGCGGAAGGATCGTGGTCCGTGAACCAACGGCAAGGGAAGTGGCATGCGATCTTGGGCATCGACACCAACGGAGCCATTAGTGGACGGGTGAAATTCGAGGCTCTGGACGTTTTGCCCGAGGCCAACCTTCTGGCTACCTGGTCGCGGGGGGCGATTCAGCAGGGCTCGCTGTTTCGAACTGGGACCATCGTTCGGCTAGGTCGATTACGCGCCACGTTCGGGACGGCGGGCGTGAGAGGCGAAGTGAGCTTGGTAGAGGGAGGCTCCATTGCTTGGCAGCTTCAGTCGATTCGAGCGAGGCGAGAGAAAACAACACCGCCGCTTGCAGCCCAACGACTCGCTCGGGGCCAACCAGCCGTGGTGCTGGTGACGATCGACGACTACCCCGCTGTGCGGGAGGCACGCCGGCGGGTGCGGGAGCTCGTTCGCTACGAATGGGATAGCGAAGAGGCAGAAGCTGCTTACGACGCGGCCATGGCCCGTTTGCAGGATGCCGTGGCACAAAAACTGGCGGTGTCCGGTGCCATTCTTCTCTCCAAACCTCGTGGCGTCCCACAACTGCGCCTGTACCTTCGCGGCTGGACGTCGCTGAGCGACGTGCTGTCTTTGCCCGAGGTCAGCGCGGTTCACGATCCACAAATATACTCGCCCACGCTATCCGAAAGTCTCCCTCTCATCGGACAGCCTGCCGCTATGAGCCGTGGTTTCGACGGCACGGGCGTAAGCGTAGCGGTGGTTGATACCCGCATTGATCACCTTCGCCCAGCGTATCCGGGTGGACCGCTTGCCTTCGGGGACGGTTGCGCCAATGGCGTGGGTGCACCAGGTTGCGCCATTGTCGCTACCTACGATGCTGCCGCAGATCGGCAAGGCGAAGAGGAGACCCCAGAGCACGGGACGAACGTGGCCGGAATTTCCTGGAGCGTGGCGCCAGCTTCGGGCATAGTTGGCGTGGATGTGTTTAAAGCGGTGGGCGCGTACGACGATGACATCATCAGAGGTTTAAACTGGGTCCGATCCAACTGGCGGCAGCACAATATCGTCGCAGTGAACCTGAGCCTTGGGGGGGGGGAAGCTCGTGACATCTGCTACGCTTCGAACCTCGCGCCGGCAATTCGGGAGTTGCGGCGGATAGGGCGTATCGTCGTTGCGGCATCGGGCAACGATGGCTGGACGGATCGGATTGCAGACCCGGCGTGCGTTGCACGCGTGGTCCGTGTCGGTGCGGTGTACGACCGCGATTTCTCGCGTTCCTTTCCGTGGAGTGTCTGTGAAGATGTAAACCCCGCTCGAGACCAGGTGGCATGTTTTTCTAACAGCGCCTTCTTTCTCACCGCGCTCGCCCCCGGGGCATTCGTCAACTTTGCTGGACTCTCGTTCGCGGGCACCTCCCAAGCGGCTCCGCACGTTTCCGGTGCGGTTGCGGCACTCAGAACCCAAGGCAGATTCCGGTTCGATTCCGCCGACTGTACGATTGCGAGAATCGTGAAGACCGGTGACGTCGTCACCGACCACCGCAACGGCCTGCGCTTCCCACGGTTGAACCTGGATGCTGCCACTCTGACCAGGCCAAACTCGGTGGGCGATTGCAATGACGACTCACGGGTGCTCACGGAGGAGCTGGAAAAAGGGGTAGCCATTGCCTTGGGTACGCTCCCCATTACAGCCTGCCCCTCGTTCGATGCTACCGGGGATGGGGAGGTAACGATCGACGAACTCGTGACCGGTACGAACATCGCTCTCACCGGCTGCGCTGTAGGTGCTAGCGGAGTCGTTTGAGCTGGTGCTCGACTCGTTCCCATTCTGTGACCAGGGCCAGGAAAACGGTGGTTGACTTTCCTGATTCCTTGCCGACAAATGAACGTAAGGGCACACTGGCCTCGATGACGTTGGCGTTGATCGCAAAGTTTCGGAGGCAGGTCTCGGCGGGGGCGCGGCAGGTGCTTGGCCGCGCAGCGCTTCTTTTTGTCGTTCTGCACGGATCGGTAGCCAGCGGCGCCGACTTTTGTGGGTATGTGTCGGACGGTCCTGGCGGCACCCTCACGGCAGTGGACTTGCCAGAAGCACGGTTTCGCTACCGGATCCCGGTGGTTCCCGCGTGGGATTTGGCCGCTCTGAGCTGCGTTGGGTCTGAAGATGGGCGACGGCTTTGGTGCCCGGTCTCTCAAATTTTCCGGCCTCTTGGTCAGTTGGATGTGTCGCCCTGGAACCAGCAGGCGGACGATCCGCGTTCGGTGGTGGCAGTCGACACGGCCGCCGCACGGCAGAGCGGCCGGTTACCCTTTCGTGCGTTCGAATTGGTGTTGGCGGGTGGTGGTCAGGTCCTGGTAGCTACGGGTGCCGAGCCACTTGTAGTGGTTTACGACGTTGCTGCGGGGACGGTACGCCACACGATTCCCATCCCGGGCTATGGAGCGTCTTTAGCGAGTTCGCCTCGTCGGGATTGGATATACGCAACGTATGCGAATTCCGAGAATGCGGATGCGGATGGTTCCTCGCGATGGCTCGCGGCGATTGACCTGGAGTCGGCGCAAACCGTAGCCACGGTGGAATTGCCCCGGGCGGAGCGTCCCGAGTTGGACTATCCCTATCAGATCGTTGGCGTCGATGGGCTCGATCAGGTCTACCTTGCCCGGGCCAGGCAGGCACGACTCGAGGTTGTGGACGGTGCGCGTGGGCAGCATACTGCATCGCTGGAACTCGGCGGACAGCCGCTGGCGCTGTTAGATCGTGCGGGTGGGCTCGCCGTGTACGTGCGCAACGAAGGGGAGAACGGGTGTGGAATCTCGTTGGTGTCGTTGCCTGACTTGGAAACATTGGCGACCACGCCCACGGAGCGGTGTGTCGGGTGGTTGAGGGTGAGCCCTCAGGGCGAGTGGGTCGTGGCCTTGGTGGGCACGTCGTTGGTGGTGTGGAGTTCTAACTTGGCCTCGGAGCTAGGGCGAACGGAAGCGACCGCAGCTGTTAGCCCGGCGGCGATCGTGCGCGGTGGTTGCCCGCTTGCAGAACCTTGCGTCGGAGATTGCGATGCGAATGGCACGATAACAGTCGAGGAAGTGGTCCGTGCGGTCAACATCGTTCTCGACATTCTCCCCCCAGAGCGCTGCCTAGCTGCGGACTCGAGTGGCGACCGGCGGATCAGTGTCGATGAAGTGGTGAAGTCGGTCGGCAATCTGTTGGGTGGATGCTCCGGGTAACGGAACGGCGCGGGCGTTAAAAAGTGAAGGCAAGCAAGGCAAAACACGAGCGTTTTGGATGGAACGACCCCTGTGTGCGCTTGCCACATCGTGCGGGCAAGCAGTCACGGCTGCCAAGCGCGTCCGGGAGCGAGGTTCTCAGGCTGGCGACGCTGCTCCGCCAACAGGCGAAGCTGCTGATCGAGTGGGCCGATAAGCTCGAGCGAGGAGAAGCGATCCCGCGGCTAGGAGGAGGGCTTTGCGATGTGAGCGCAGGGGATGCGCAAAGCGCGGTGTTTTGCCGTGAGGGAGAATTTTGGAGAATTGCGTATCGCGGGAAGACTGTTCAACTCAAGCACCGCGTGGGGTTTGGCTACATCCGCACATTGCTCTCGAGTCCGGGTCGGGAGATCCCGGTGCTTGACCTTGTAGGCGGTGCAATCGAGTGGCCGGGTGTACACGGCAGCGAGAAAGGTTGCAGCGAGCGGCGTTTACTGCACTCTTCCATGGAAGCACGGGCGGTCCTCGCCAGCGTAGAAAGCGAGCTTGCGGAAGCCGAACGCAACAACGATTTCGAGCGGGCACGTGTGCTCCGGGAGCGGAGGCGGTTATTCGCCGAGTGTCTGTTGGGCAAGGAGAAAAACGTGACGGCAGGTGTAGAACGAGCGCGCGTGGCAGTGGCGAAGGCAGTGCAGCGGGCCCTGGCTGCCATCGCGCGCGAGTTCCCTGAGCTCGCCTCCCATTTACATCGCAGAGTTCGAATCGGTTACACTTGTCGGTACGACGATTTGGACGACCAACCACTGCGCTGGATCGTGACCTGAGCGCTTTCGGAAAAAGGGGTAGAAATCAATCCTCCGTCTAGCCTTGCCTTCCCTGACAGGTTACGCCGAAAGGCCGCGTGGGGGTGCCAGGGGCGCATGGCAGTGCGCCCCTAGCACCACCGGCAGGAACGTGCCCAAGGGTTTGCCAGCAGGTGTACACGTGTGGCTCGCTTCGTATCACGGTGCCCGTTGTGGGACGCCCGCCTCTTGGAGTGTGGCAGCCATGCTGATGCGTAGGGTCGGAGGCCCGCAGCAAAGCCTGGGTGCGTGAGCACGACGCACGTGTTCGAGCGGGTGCGGACGAGGACGTCCGCGATCCTCCGGGGTGTCGTTGTGGCCCTGTTTTTCCGGAAGGTTGGCAGTGGAGTCGACGCGTGGAATCGCATAAGTACGGGCGGCGTGTGGTGTTGCACGAGACGGATCTTGTCTGGGTGGACGTGGGTACAAAGTCTAGCGCCGTTCGTCTGCCTCGTCTTCGCGGGGCTCGCATGGGCCCAAGCAAATGTGGAGAGCTTCGAGTCGCTCGAGGGTTGGACCACGCACGTTTCGCAAAACGCGCATGTGGAACTCGCGCTCGACGAAGGTGTCGTGGGCAAATCGCTCCGTGTCGACTTCGACATCCAGCCCGGAGGCAGTTTCGTGATTGTGCGCAAGCCCGTGCAACTCAAGCTCCCCAAAAACTACGTGTTCAAGCTATGGATCCGCGGGCAGGGAGCACCGAACGATTTGCAGTTCAAGCTCGTCGACCCTTCGGGTCGGAACGTATGGTGGTATCGGCAACGGCCTTGCCATTTTCCGGCGGACTGGCGCCAACTGGCCATTCGCGACGCTCGAGTGGAATTCGCCTGGGGTGATGCCCCGGCTGCACAGCCCGCGGAGATTGGATTTATCGAGTTCGCCATCGCTGCGGGTACAGGCGGGCGCGGTTCGTTGTGGCTCGACGAACTCACTTGGGAGCCTCGCAAGGCGGTGAAAGGCCGGATGCCACGGCCGCGAGTGGAAGCGTCGACCTCGGTTCCCGGTTCCGAGGCGGAGGCCGTGCTCGACAGCGATCCCGGTACTGCCTGGCGCAGTGGGGTTTTGGCCGCAAAGCAATGGCTGCAAATCGATTTTCAAGCGCCGCAAGAGTACGGCGCCATCGTGATCGATTGGGACCCGATGGACTACGCCGTGGTGTATCGGGTGCTGGCGTCCGCGGACGGGGAGCATTGGTGGTCTTTGTTTGCCAGCGAGCATGGAAACGGGGGCCGCGACTACATCCCCACGGGCGAGGCAGAGTCTCGTTGGATCCGCATCGAAATGGAGCAAAGCAGCCGCGGGCAAGGCTACGCGATTCGTTCGCTGACGGTCAAACCCTACGAGCTAGCGGCTTCTCCCAACGTCTTCTTTGGCACGTTAGCCAGTGAAGCCCCGCCCGGGTTGTACCCTCGTTACTTCGTTCCGGAGCAGGTGTACTGGACGGCAGTGGCCCCGCCGAGCGGCGGCCGGCAAGCTTTGTTGGGCAGCGATGGCGCAATCGAACCCGTTGCCGGTGGTTATTCCGTCGAGCCGTTCGTGTACCGGAACGGCAGTTTGTTCAGTTGGAAGCAAGTGCAAAGTGTGCCGCTGAGCAACGAGGCGATGGCGCCCATCCCCCGCGTTGCTTGGGAACACGAGTGGTTTCGGCTCGAGGTGGAAACCTTTGCCAGCGGCACCGACACGGCACATGCCTTTTTTGCTCGCTACGAGCTGCAAAACCGTCTGCCGGAGCAAGCCCAGTTCTCGTTATTTCTCGCGGTGCGACCTTTCCAGGTACTGCCGCCCTGGCAAAACCTCAATTTGGTCGGGGGCGTGAGTTCGATCCGGGAGCTTGCCTTCGATTCCCGCACAATCTGGATCGACCGCAAACCTGCCATTGTCGTACAAAGCCCCGGTGCAAGGTTTGGCGCGGCCTATTTCGAGGAAGGGATGGTGACGGAAAGTCTCGCACGAGGATCGCTGCCGCCACGTGTCCAGATCGCCGACCCGTTAGGGTACGCTTCGGGAGCGCTCGAGTACAAAATGACTTTGAGCCCAGGCCAAAAGAGCGCGGTTTACTTGGCCTTTCCCTGGGACGCGGCCGGTGTGGGCGAATTGCAGCTTGCCACCGATGGGGCGGAAGTCGCATACCGCCAGCAGCTCGAACGTGCACGGGAAAGTTGGCAGCGGCAGCTCGGCCGCGTGGAGTTCGAACTCCCGGCTGGCGCCAGCGACATCGAGGCCACGCTGCGCAGCGCAATGGCGCACATCCTGATGAACCAAAGAGGTGCAGCACTGCAACCGGGTCCGCGGACTTACGCGCGGGCGTGGATCCGCGACGGGGTGACCATGGCCGCGGCTCTTCTTCAGCTCGGAGCGGCAGCGGAACCAAGGGCGTTCGTGCGTTGGTTCGCGCAGTACCAACTCCCCGACGGGAGAATTCCCTGTTGCGTGGACTGGCGGGGAGCCGATCCGGTGCCCGAGCACGACAGCAATGGGGAGTTTCTGTTCCTCGTAGCCGAGTACTACCGGTTTACGCGCGACGTGGGGCTCGTCGCGGAGTTATGGCCTCAAATCCAGGCCGCGGTGGACTGGATCGACCGTGCCCGTGCGCAGCGCATGACCGATTTGTACCGCACGGGCGACAAGCGCCTGTTTTATGGCTTGTTGCCCGAGTCGATCAGTCACGAAGGCTACGCAGCACACCCCGTGCACTCGTACTGGGATGACTTCTGGGCCTTGCGTGGGCTGGAGGATGCGGCGCGGTTGGAAGGGTTGGCTTACGACAAGCTCGTCCGGCAGAAGAACGAACTCGTCGCATCGCTCCGGAAAGCAAAGTACTTGGACGTTTTGGCGGCGTACCCGACCGTGGAGCTGCGAAACGCGGAAGCGAAGTTCGGGAACGGGGGCGCGTTGTACATCGACGGCGAGCGAACCACGTTCGAGCGCATGGTGATTGCCACGGGCGCACAGCCTTGGGTGCCGCCAATTCCCGGACTGGATGGGGTTTCCTACCTGACCAGCACCGAGGCGCTTGCACTCACGGAGTTACCGCACCGTCTTGCCGTTCTTGGCGGGAGCGCCGTGGGGCTCGAGCTCGGACAAATGTTTTCCCGCTTCGGCGTGGAGGTCACCGTGCTGGAAGTGTTGCCACGCATCTTGCCACAGGAGGACGAAGCAGTGAGCACGGCCTTGCGGCAGTATTTGGAGGCCGAAGGGCTCACCATCCACACCAGCGCCCAAGTACAACGCGTAGAGCGCGTCCGAAACGGTGTGGGCTTGAGCGTGGTCCGGGAAGGTACCGCTTGGCAAATCGAAGCCGATCAGGTGCTTGTGGCTACAGGGCGGCGACCGAATACCACGGGGCTAGGACTCGATTTGGCCGGAATCGTCACCGGACCCCGCGGTGAAGTGCAGGTCGACGCGTTCCTGCAAACCTCTCGGGAAGGGGTGTACGCCGCTGGGGATGTTCTGGGAGATCCGATGTTCGTTTACGTAGCTGCGTACACGGGCACGGTGGCAGCCGAAAACGCGCTTCTGGGCAACCTGCGTCCGGTCGTGCTCGGGACAGTGCCGCGAGTCACGTTCACGGACCCGGCTGTGGCCAGCGTCGGCATGACAGAGACACGTGCGCGTGAGCTTGGTGAACCGGTAGCGGTGGCCACTTTGCCTCTCGAGCATGTCCCGCGCGCACTGGTGAGCCACGATCCCCGCGGGCTCGTAAAAGTCGTCGTGAGTAGAGACTCCCGGCAGCTTCTCGGGGTGCACATTGTTGCCGCCGAGGCCGGGGAGATGATCCAGGAAGCAAGCATGGCAATGCGGTTCGGGATCGGCGTCGACGAACTGGCTGCAGCCTTGCATCCGTACCTCACCTATTCCGAAGCGATGAAACTAGCCTGCCAGAGCTTGGAGAAGGACGTGGCCAAGCTCTCTTGTTGTGCGGCGTGACGAACGCCGCTCGGAGGAGGAATCCGTCATGAGCAGAGCAAAGATGCAGACGCCCCGCCTGAAGGCCACGCGTACTACCGTGGCAGCGATCTTGGCAGTTGCTTGGATGGGGGTGACGTTGGTTGCGGCATGTTCTCGGGCGGAGGAGCCTGGCGCAAAGGTGGAGCACGTAGTCCTGCACGTGGAGGGGATGACGTGCGCCTCCTGTGCGGTCGCCATTCGTACCGCGCTTGGCCGACGAAACGGAGTACAAAGCGTCAAGGTCGATGTGGCCGAACAGCGCGTGGTGGTAGCGTACGACCCAGCGCAAGTTCTTCCGCAGCAGTTGGTCGAAGCGGTGACCAACCTGGGGTACGTTGCGCGGCTTGCGACGCCGGAAGGGCAGTAGAACGCGCTGCTGCCGTCGTCAGAAGAATACGTGCGCTTCCAGCAACAGCACGTTTTGGTTGTGCGTGGGGTTGGAGCGAATCCCGTTGTTGATGCGGTAAAACAAACGCGGCTGCACGAAGCGGTTCAGAAAGGGTTCGAGCCCGAGGCTGACGCGATGTTCCGCGTCGTTCGCTGTGTCGAGCACGGTGGTGCTGCCAACTTGGCGCACGAGCTGTCCGTCGCTGTCGGCATAATCGATGGCGGCTTTGAGGTTGAGCCAACCAAACAGCAAGTAGTCCGCTTCGCCGTACGCGAGAAATTGCCCCACGCGGCGACCGAGCGTGCTGCGGCCCTTGTCGCTGCGGAAATCCGCCTCGCCAAGGATCGTGAGCGGACCGAGGTTCGTGCCTGCAAAGAAGCCAAATACCAGGGTTTCGCCGCTGGGCGGAGCCACACGCGAGGCCGATCCGCCAATCATCAGGGTGCGTACGAGGGGAACTTCGTCGTACACTGCGTACACGGTGCCCACCGTGCGGACATCGCGGTCGCCCGCACTGCCGTCGGTCACGGCAAACAGGAGCGACCACTTGCCGGGTTCGAATCCCACCAGGGCGCCGTGTTCCTGCAAGTTGAAACTGAAGCCCGTACTGGCAGAGCTGGAGCCACGGCTGCGCCCGCCGCGGATGAAGGCTTCGTCGTCTTGCAGTTGCAAACCGTACGGCAAGTACATCCGGCCAACTTTCACGAAGCCCGCCCACGGCAAAAAACCCTTCAGCAAGGCGAAAGCTTCACGGTTGTCCGTGGTGGGCTGAAAGCGCTGGTCGACGTACAAGCTCACCCGTTCCGGGATCAGGCGAAATTCTCCGTACAGGGTTGCCTGGGTCGTCTCGAGCCGCGTTTGTTCCAGCCGGCCGCGGAACACGCGGTCGTTTCGAACTCGCCCGTTTTCTCCTAGGGACTGGAAAATCAGCGTCGCGCTCGTGCGGAGGTCGCCACCGAGTGCCACGTATGGGTTCAGCTCTCCGGTGAAGTACTCGAGCGGGCGCGAAAACGGGCCGAAGAAGTCCGGATAGTGCAGGAGGTCCTTGGCATGCGTGGCCACCAGGTCGGTGCGCTTCCCGCCTCCGGTCACGTTGGTATGGCAGGCGCTGCAGCGCATCCCCTCGCGCACCGCGATGTACGGCTCGGCCACCGCGCGCATCGCTGCAAGGGAAAGCACCAGGGCGAAACACAACGCCACGGGGCGGAGCACAGCGTACTGGCGTGTCATGGCCGCGCACGATGGCCAAAAGCCGCACGATGTTCAACTAGGTTCTTCGCCTCTTGCAGTCCGGCGCTTGCGAGACGACAAAGGAACGTCGTGAACGAACCAGATCGGAATGGAACGGGGCCTCTCCTGGCCGCTGAGGCGGTGTCTTTTCGCTACCCGCGGCAAGACTGGGCAGTACGGAACGTCACCCTCGACCTGCGGCGCGGCGAGGTGCTGGGAATTCTCGGTCCAAACGGCTCGGGCAAATCCACGCTCCTGCGCCTGCTGAGCGGTTGGCTCCGCCCCCAACAAGGAGACGTGTGGCTCTTTGGTCGTCCGCTCCGCAAGTACGCCCCGCGCGAAATTGCCACGGCAATTGCCGTCGTGCCGCAGGAAACACACGTCGACTTTCCCTTTTCGGTCATGGAAATCGTGCTCATGGGGCGCGCACCGTACCTGAGGGGATTTTCGTTCGAATCGCCCCGCGATGTTGCGGCGGCGCGGGCAGCCATGGAGCGCGTCGGAGTTCTTGCTCTAGCGGGTCGCACGATTCAGGAGCTCAGTGGCGGTGAGCGACAACGCGTGGTGGTGGCACGGGCGCTCGCACAAGAAACGCCCATCTTGCTGCTCGACGAGCCAGGAGCGTTCTTGGATGTTCACCACGTGGTGGAGATTTACGACCTTCTGCGCGACCTCGCAGCGGAGGGGCGCAGCGTCGTTACGGTGCTGCACGACCTGAACCTGGCAGCGCTGTACTGCGACCGGGTCTTCTTGCTGCATCGTGGGGCCGTGTTTGCCCACGGGACGCCGAGCGAGGTCATTACCTACCGGAACATTACCCAAGTGTTCGAAACCGAGGTGTACGTCGATCGCAACGACCTCACGGGGGCCGTAAACGTGCTTCCGCTCAGCCGGCCTTATCGCGAACAATTGCGGCGGGAATTTGGTGGTCCGCAAAGGGCGCAAGCACCGCGCGACCAGTAAGTGCCAACAACCAGGAGGGTGCTATGGGTCGAACGAGAAAGCAGCTTCGGATCATCGGACTTTGTCTCTTGCTGTCGGCAGCAAGCTCCGCGTGGGCGCTCGACGCCTCCTTGGTGCAAAAGCTCGAAAGCGCAAAGTACGTGTACATCTCGAGCCAGCGGAAAGATGGCTCGTGGAGCCGCCCAGCGGAAATTTGGTTTCTCTACCACAAGGGCGCCGTGTACGTCGGTACGTCACCCAAATCGTGGCGAGCGAAGCGCATCCGTTGGGGTCGCCCGCGCGCCCGAATCGCCGTGGGAAGCGTGGATGGGCCGGCATTTTTCGCCCGCGGAGCCATCGTGCAAGAGCCAGACACGGTGGAAAAGCTCCTCGAAGTGTTCGCCCGCAAATATGCGGACCGTTGGGCGCAACACGAGGAAAGCTTTCGTCACGGATTTCGCGATGGCCGCCGGGTGCTGATTCGCTATACGCCCGAGTAACTCCCGGTGGAATCGAAATTCGCACGTGAAGCAGCTTGGAACCGCCGCACGAGCGTGCCGGAGCGGGGAGCCGAGGCGTCGGTGCACAAGGCAGAGAGGAGGGTAAGGTTGCCGGGCGTGAGAAAAGGCGTGTTGCTTGCCAGGCTTGTACACCTGCGTCGAGCGCAGCGGATGGGTGTTGGGCTCCTGTTTCTAGCGGCTTCGCTTGTGCTGCAAGCGGGATGTCGGGCAGCCGAGCAAGCGCGCGGAGGTGCAAAGAAAACGGTCGTGCGCGAACTCGTGCGCTTGCCTGCCACAGCTCGCCGTACGAGCTTGGCTGTAGGGTCGGACGGTGCACACTATGCCTTCGTCGACCGGACCACCGAGGGCCAACGCGTGGTGTTTGCGGGCGGCGTGGACCCAGAATTCGAAGAAGTCGGGAATCCAGTGCTCCTGCGCGAAACGAGCGCGCGCATTTATTGGGCGATCGACCGCGAGCTGGGGCCCAACAACCTCCTCATCGTGGAAAACGGGCGTGCACAGCCAAGCGGGTGCATGCAGCCGAACCTGTTTCTGCTGAGCCGAAGCGGCCGCCGCTGGGCGACCGTGTGTGTGTTGGCGCGCAAGAACGAAGCTGGGGAAGTGGTGCCAGGAGGTGCTGCGGTGATTTCCAATGGCCAGTTGGTGGGAACGTATCGCGATGTCTCCTTGCCGGCCCTGAGCGCCGATGGAGCACACGTGGCCTTTGTTGCCGAGCGGGCAGATGGCAAGCACGTGTTGGTCGTCGACGGCGAGGAGCGCCGTGTGCTCGTTCCGCCGCCACCCGAGAAAGCCTCTCCGGCCATGCGCGTAGCCAATCGCCCTCCGGGGCTTCGGCAGTTCCGCACTGTGTATCTCACCAATGGCAGCTTGGTCGCGCTCGTGTACGATGCCGACGGCTGGGCCGTGTACCGCGATGACCAGCGCTTGGCTTCGTTCGCTCACGTGTGGAACGTGGAAGGCGACTTTGCCGTTGGCTTCGACCAGTTTCGCACCGCGCCGACCATCTTAGCTGGTTCGCTGAGCGCAGCGGACGAAGCCCCGGAAATTGCCTGGTGGGAAAAAGTTCCCGGCACGGAAACGCGCTGGCGCGTGGTGCACAAAGGAGAGCCAAGCCCGTTTGCATGCGAGCACTTTTGGGAACACAACCCACCGTTGCTTTCGGACGACGGCCAACATGTTGCCTACCCTTGTTGGCGGGGGCTGCCGGTCAGTGGGGACACATTGCTCGACGTCGTCGCCGACGGTGCGCGTTGGGGACCGTACTACGCCGTCTGGGGACTCGCGTTTTCTCCCGACGGCCGACGCCTTGCATACGCAGCGGCGGAGGACGTGGAGCGAACGCACTGGCGGTATTTCATCAACGGCCGGCCATTCCCGTTACGCTACCTCGAAGCGTGGCGGCCGCGGTTCTCGCCCGACGGCAAGCACCTCGCCTGGGAGGCAACGTGGCGCAAGCGCATGGTGGCGGTGCTGGACGGAGAGAGTGTGTTTTCCTTCGATGCGGTGTTGTGGGGGCCCGAATTCCCTGCTCCGAACACCGTGGCTTGGGTGGTGCGGCGAGGGGACCGCGTGCTGCGTGTGGACACGACCTACGACCTGCCCGAGCCTGTCGCGCCCACGGCAAGCGGTCTTTGGCCGCGTGTACGAGCGTTGTTGCGGTTCCGTGGTTGACGCTGGGTTTGCCGGAAGCGCCGGCCGTGCAGAGCCCGTGCGCCGCTTAGGCTGAAGCAAACTGCGCTGCCGCGAACTCCCAGTGGAGCAGCTTTTCGATCACTGCATTGACGTAGTCCGCGCGCCGATTCTGGTAGTCGAGGTAGTAGGCATGCTCCCAAACATCGATGGTGAGCAACGGTTTTTTCCCTGTGGCTAAAGGCGTGTCGGCGTTGCTGGTGGCCACGACTTCGAGCCGGTTTCCATTTTTCACCAACCACGCCCAGCCACTGCCGAATTGGCCCACGGCTGCTTGTGCAAGCTGGGTGCGAAACTGGTCGAAGCTGCCAAAGTCGCGCTCGATTTGCTCGAGCAACTTGCCGCTCGGCTTTCCTCCGCCCTTCGGATGCAAGCTGTTCCAATAAAACGTGTGGTTCCACGCTTGCGCCGCGTTGTTGAAGATGGCTGTTTGGTTTGGCTTCCCGTAGGTTCGCTGCACGATTGCTTCAAGAGGGAGGTCGGCGAATTCCGTGCCGGCAATGAGTTTGTTCAAGTTGTCCACGTACGTCCGGTGGTGCTTTCCGTAGTGGAAGGAAATCGTTTGTGCCGAAATGACCGGCGCCAGTGCACCTTCCTCCCAGGGAAGAGGCGGAAGGGCAATCGGTGCCGCTTCGGCTGCAGGCGTGCGCACCCACACACTTGCAACTGCAGCTGCTCCGAGTTTCAGCGCAGCGCGCCGTGATAGCTGCCAGCTCATGGTCCCACCTCCGTTGCCGGAACCGCGGTGCGCTCTGTGCGCACCGCGTGTTCCGCAACTTTGCCAGAGGCGGTGTCGTTGCGCTAGTGCCGTCGCTTCAGGCTGCCCGAAGCGTGGGCTCGCCCGGGTGCCAGTTGCACGGGGTAAGCTCGTTGGTTTGCAAGGCGGCAAGCACGCGCAGGACTTCGTCGACACTGCGCCCGGTGGCCAAGTCGTTCACCGAAACGAAACGGATCACGCCTTCCGGGTCGACGATAAACGTTGCCCGCAAAGCCACGCCTTCCTCTTTGTGCAAGATGCCCAGGGCTTGGCACAGCTCCCGTTTGGTATCCGCGAGCATGGGAAAAGGCAGATCGCGTAGCTCCGGGTGTTGTTGCCGCCACGCCAGGTGCACGTAGTGGGTGTCGGTCGAAGCGCCCAGCACTTGCGCATTCCGCGCGCGGAACTCCGCTTCGCGGCGGCCGAATTCGGCAATTTCGGTGGGACAGACGAAGGTGAAATCCATGGGCCAGAAAAACACCACCAGCCACTTGCCGGGAAAGTCTCGTTCGGTCAGTTCCGCGAACTCTCGGCCAGGCTCGCGGCTGACCACTGCTTTCAAACGAAAACGGGGAAAACGATCGCCAACAGTCAACATCGTTCCAACCTCCTTGGAAATGGTGAATTGAGATGCAGCAGAACATACTGGTCGCGACCGTTCTTCCGCCAATGGTTTTGTTCGATTGCAGCAATTGACCGCGGCAATGATGGATGTGGTGGGCTGCATGCGCACACCGCGTGGCGGTTCGCCAACCGGCAAGCGGGCGCGACGGAGCCGTTCGGGTCCGCCCAGTTCGTCGCTGCGGGCCGGTTGGCAAACGGGTCACGCAGTCTGGCGCCACACGAGCTCCAGGATAAGAGCGCATGCGTTTACTTCTGGCAGCTCTGGTTCCTGCGGCGAAGGCGAAACCCCTGGATTCAAGCTGCAGAATCCCAGGGGAAACGGTAGCGCCTAGCGGCACACTTCGTTGTAAAGTTGCTCGAGACGAGAGCGGAGTTCACGGTCGCTCAGGCCGGGCATGGCCGACTTCATGTTTTGCAGGCGCTGGCAAGCCGCTCGTGGCGAGCCGAGTTCTTTGTCGAGGCGTGCGAGTTGGTATTGCCCCTCGTACCACGGGCCGTCGCCTGGGCGGGCCGCCTCGGCATAGCGTCTCCACAACTCCAGGGCCTCGCGCGTCTGACCCCGGGCCTCGAGCAACCGGGCCAGTTGTCGCAAGAGCGGCAACGAGTTGGGCTTCTCGGTCAACGCCTTCCGGTACAGCTCCTCGGCACGCTCGAGGTTGCCGGTGGTTTCGTACAAGCGGGCGAGGGCAAGCTCGCTGCTTTCGCCCAGTTTCCCCGCAGCGGCCAAACCCTGGTAGAATTGCAGGGCCACACGCTGCGCGGCCACGTCAGCCCCGGCTTCGCCCTGGTTACGTCGGGCCGTGCCTGCACGGATAAATCGCACTGCGAGCGCTTCGATTTCTTTGGCGTCGTAAGCTTGCGCCAACGCGGCTGCACGCTCGGCGGCCTCCTGCTCCGCACGTGCGAACTGGCCGAGTTCGGCAAGCGCAAGCAATCGGAGGCGGGCGGCTGGAGCGAAGAGTTCGGGAAGTTGCGGATAACGTTGCTCGAATCCTTCCAGGCTCTGGGCGACGGACGCCCAGTCCGGAGTCGGTTGCCAGCTTTGCCAAGCGGCTTGGAGCACGGCCAATTTACCGCGCATGTTGGCGAGGCTGGTGCGGTCTACCAGCGGCCTTTGTTCGGCTTCGCTAAGCGCCTGGACGAGTTCGCGGATTTCCTGGCCGAGCGTGCTGAGAGTGGTGTCATCCGGCCGAACGCGGGTGCCAAGCAAACTCACACGGCACTGCAAGGCGGCAAAGCGGGCACGCAAGGAAAACTCGGCGTCGCCGGTGACTTTGGCAAAGAAGGGAAGCGCTTCCTCGCACCGCTGCCGGCGCTGGAGGAGTTCGCCGAGGCGAAAGAAGGCTTCGTAGGCAAAGCGGTGTTGCGGGAAGCGCTCGACGTAGCTGCGGATGGCCGCTTCGTACGCGGGGTCGTCTGCCAGTTCGGGCTTTTCGGATGCAAGTTTTTCGCGAGCTTTGAAGCGCAAGTAGGCAGCTTCGGCCGCGTCTTCGGACGCCCGCAGTTCCACCGCTTGTTCGAGTGCCCGCGCCGCCGCTTCCCACGAGCCCAACTGAAACAACGCGATCCCAAGCAGGTAGTTGCGCTCGGCCTCGATGCTTGCCGGTAAAGCACCGCCGCTCTTGCCGAGTTCTTCGAGGACGCGCACTGCTTCGGAAAATTGTTTCTTTTGCAAGGCGAGCTTCGCCAGCTCCAAGCGTGCGCGAGGGCTTGTCGCGTCGCGTGCGAGTGCGGCGGGATCGTCCGCAAAGGCCAGCAGAAGTTGCTGTGCGCGGTCTTCCCACGCGCCGCCGGCGCGCCGCACGCGCTCGAGCAAGGCGAGCGCTTCCTTCCGTTGGCGTTCGGCGTCGTTCGCAGACGCCTTGCGGGCAAGTTCCAACAAGGCGCGTGCCCGAAGGAAGAGGGCGCGCGGATCGCCGCTGTCGGCAAGGGGGGCCGACACCTTCACGGCGTCTGCGTACCGGCCGTTGCGCACCAAGCCGTCGAGCAAGGCCAGGCGGGCCTTGGTGCGCCGTTCGGCGGGATTTTGGGGATCGTCGGCAACTGCTTGCAGGTCGTCCATGGCGGCGTCGAAGTCGCCAAGCTCGAGAGCGCAAAGCCCCCGGCCAAGGAGGCTCTCGCGTTGCAAGTCGGTTTTTTGCTCGCCGCCAAGAAAGCTCCCAAAACCGGTTGCCGCCTTTTCGAGCAGCGCTTTCCGTTGCGCACCTTCGTGTAGCCGGGCGCCGTAAAAGCGCACCCAATTCAGGTAGTACAGGGCCTCGGCCCCGAGGGCTTGCCCCTGGCGGTATTCGGGCGATTCGTACAGCGCCTCCAGGTCTCCATCTTCGGCAATCACCTTTTGTACGAGCCGCTCGAGCTGCCCGCCGGTTTGCTCGTACACTGCTTCCAGCGGTTGGCTCACAGTCCGGTAGGCTTCGAGGAGCGTCGCCCGTTCTTTGCTCTCGCTTCCGGCTTGGGCTGCGCGATCGGCCAAGGCAATGAAACTAAGCGCTGCCTTTCCGAGGGCTTGGATGGTGGAGTGCAACTGGGCAGGGTCTGCAGGGGGGCGTCCTTGCGGCCACGAGCTCGTGACGCGCCGCACTTCCGCTTGGATCTCGCTGAGCGACTGCGCCAACGCAGCGTGACTACTGCTGACGAACAGGAGGTGTGCAAAGACTCCGAACCAACGTAGGTGGCGTGCCCAGCTCACAGAAGTTCCTTTACGTACTTGGCCATTTCGGTTTTCCATCGAGAGCCAAAGGTGAGCTCGAGAATCGCGCGCATGAGTGCCTTGTTGTTGCCTAGTTGCACGGTTTCGCCGCCGCCAATTTTGGTGATTTCCCCGTACACTCGCACGACTTCCTTGTAATGTTCGGGCATGGGCGCAGGCTGATACGGCGCGCTGCCGTGCAACGACCGCCAGAGAAAGCGATCGAAAATCTCGTGCGACGGCTGCGTAACGTCGATGGCGCTCAAGTGTCCGCCTTGCTGACGAAACTCGCGGGCAATGCGCTTGACGTCTTCGAGTTCCCAAGGGTGTGGCGGAGCGTCCCCCACGAGGATGATGACCTTCTTCGATTGCTTGCGCCATTTGAGCTCGTGCACCGCGGTGTCGAGGGCATCTTTCACTGCCTCTTCCCAGTCGCCACCACCGCCCGCCTGAATGGTGGCCAGAAAGTCCAGGAGCTTTTGCGTGTTGAAGCTCAGGTCGGTCCATTTCACCACATAGTCGTCGCCCTTGTCGCGATACACGACGATGCCCACGCGTGTGGTGGGCACGAGGCGTTGCAGGGTGGCAACGAACTCCTTGAGCCGACTGCGCACTTCGTCGATGACGAACTGCATGCTGTGGGTGGTGTCGATCACGAGCACGACATCCAAGCCCACTTTGCGGAGGCCGCCCACGTACTCTCCGAACCGGCCGCCCAAACCGCCAATGCCCCCACCGCCGGCACCGAATGCAACCGGAACGTTCATGTCGACCATCGGACCGCCAATTTTGGGACCGAACCCACCCACGCTGGGCAGTTCCGGTGCGCGCACACCTTGCACGGCCGGGCTGCCCGCTTGAGCCTTTTGCGGCAGCGCGGTTTCAGGCTTCAGGGCCCCAGCTACGTCGCGAAGCGAGTCGGCCCCTTCGAAGAGTTCCTCTCCGGGCACTGCTTCCTCTTCCACCTTCACGCGGATTTCCTCGATCTTCTGGATGACCGTGATGGTCGCGGTGGCGAACAGCACCAGGAGGCCAGCGTGCACCAAGCTCGAGACCAAAAGCCACCGGGCGGTACGGCCAGGCTGGGGGGCCCATGGGTCGAAGGGCTTCGGGGACGGAGAAGTAGGCGGAGCAGGCATACGGGGCGTTGCGGCTACTGAGCGCGGCGACGTTCGGCAGCAATGGCAATTTGGCTTGCCCCTGCCTTTTGCGCCAACGAGAGAATTTTCACCGCTTGGCCGAACAGCACTTCCCGGTCGCCCTCCAACACCACGGGAACATCGGGACGTGCTTGGATCAGTTGCCGCAGCGTGTCTTCGAGCTGCTCGTACGGGGTGAGCTGCGCATTTACGTAAATGTCGTTTTGCGGGGTGACGGTAATCGTGATTTCTCGAGGCTGCGCGGCTGTGGCGTCCACCTCCGGCAGGCTGATTTTGGCGCCCGACTCCACCATGGCCGCGCTCGTGACCATGAAGATGATCAACAGCACCAGGAAAATGTCGGTCAGCGGCGTGATGTTAATTTCCGAAACGATCCCTTTGAGCCCGCGGTGGCGCGTACTAAACGCCATGAGATTTCCTCCCGAGGTGGATGGCGTCCAACACCCGATTGCACGCAATGGTGAGCGCTGCCTCGATGCGCTCGATCTGGGTTTGGAAAAAGTTGTAAAACACCAAGGCCACGATCGCGACGCCCAGGCCTAGCGCCGTGGCGACCAGCGCTTCCGAAATGCCCGCGGCAACCACGGAAAAACCGCCGCTCCCCATGATGGCCATGTTGTGGAACGCTTTGATGATTCCCACCACCGTTCCAAAAAGCCCAATGAAGGGAGCGGAACTACTGACCGTTCCGAGGACCCAAAGAGGCCCCTTGAGAGCTTCAATTTCCTCGAAGCGTTTGTCCTCGGTCAGGTCCGACAAGTACTCCAGGGAATCCGTAGCGTGCCGGGCAATCACGTCGGCAAAAATACGCCCCGCTGGTGTGCCTGCCTGAGCCTGGCTGGCCTCGAGTGCCGCTTGGAAGTTTCCGCGTTCCAGCGGCGCCCGGATGGCCTCGGCCAACGCGAGCGTTTGCGGAACGATCCCGCGGAGCGACCATGCGCGCTCGAGGATAATCGTGACGGTGACCACGGAAAATGCCAGCAGCGGGTACGTGGCAATCCAGCCCTGCTGGATCATGTCGAGTACACTGAGACCTTCCACCGAAATTCCTCCTGCATCTTGGAGATGGAACTGTTCGCTTGGCGACCAGAGTTTTTCCCGAGCAAACTAGCGCGGCAAACGGATGGGCGCGATGCCAGCCGGCAACGATGCGTGCACGCGGATCGCATCGAACGCTCGACGGGAACACACACTGCACCGCCGCTACCGCGGGGGCAGAGATGGGTCAACCTGCTCCAGGACGCATCCGCTCCCGTGAATGGCTGTCCGGTTGGTTTTGCTGCGCAAGCAGCGGGTGCGGCCTTTCCGCGATGACTCATGACTTCGAGGCGTGCCGCGCAACCATCCTCGTAGCCCCTCATCCTTCGGCGGGTCTAGCGGAGCTTCTCGGGTTTGTTCAGGGGCGGAATCGACGCGGCGATGCTGTGGCTCGTCCTTGGCTTCGGGTGCCAAACGAGGCCGTGTGCCACCGCGCGTGCGGCGGGATGTGGAGAGCCACGCCACAAAATGCACGCTGCTCGGTCGCAAGCAGGGAGAATTGAGGCTGCTGCATCCTGCTCTCTAGTCGCAGGTGCCTGCGGTTCCTCGGCGCGACGGATTTCTCGCTGGCATTTTTGCTTGCATGCTGCCGGGCGTGCTGGTAGGCGCGAGGCACGCGCATGGGGTTGGCAGAAGCGGAAAGCGGGCAGCTTTGGCTGCGGTTTTGGGGTGTGCGGGGCAGCTATCCGACCCCAGGCCGGACGACCGTTCGCACGGGCGGCAATTCGGTGTGCATGGAAGTCCGAGCCGGCGATTTGCGCCTTGCCTTCGATGCGGGAACGGGCCTCATCGCCATGGGGAACGATTTGTTCCAGCAGGGTGTCGCGCGAAAGAGCGTGCACATTTTCCTGAGTCACTACCACCACGACCACATCGAAGGGTTGCGGTTTTTTCGGCCGGTATACGAGCGGGGTTGGCGCACCACGGTGTACGGTCCGGCACTTCCTGCGGTAACCCTGCCGCGGGTTTTGGCACAAAGTATGGCGCGGCCGTTTTTTCCCGTGGGGCTCGACGAATTGCCCGGTCGCGTGCAGCTACGCACGCTCGCGAGCGACACGATCGTGCGCCTGGGGGATCGCACCAGTCCTCTCCGCGTGCGCGTTCGCATCAGTCACGCGCATCCAAAAATTGGCGTCGCGCTGTACCGGCTGGAGTTTCGTGGACACGCGATCGTGTACGCCACCGATATCGAAGCCGCGCGTGGCGGGTTTGACGATGTGGTGGCCCTAGCCCAAGGAGCCGACGTGTTGGTGCACGACGCCCAGTACACCGACGAGGAGTATCGCGATGCCCGCCGAAGTCGCATTGGCTGGGGGCACAGTACGATCGGCATGGCGTGCGAAGCCGCGCGAGCGGCAAGTGTGCGCCACCTTTTTTTGTATCACCACGACCCCAGCCACGACGACGCAGAAATGCACGCACTCGAACGTCAAGCCCGCCGTTTGTTTCCTCACACCCAAGTGGCACGCGAAGGATTGGAATTCCGGATCTTGTGAGCAACAGTCGCGTGATCGCAACGCCCGCAAGGAACATTTCCGTGCCCTCGACATCGGTCAGGCAAACAAGAATTTGCCCTTGCGGGGTTCGCCCTTCGACCATTGGTTTTGTCGGGAACTGGCATCGGTTTCGCTAAGTCGCTCCAAAGTGATGGCACCATTCCGAGATTGCACCGCTGGGCGGCGGCAGCGTCTGGCCTTCGAGGTCGGTTCGTCGCATGCACGTGCGGAGAACGCGTTGCAGCGGGCACGATGGCGAGGGGCGTACCTTGCGGTCTGTACTCTCCTGACGTTCAGTGCCATCCCCGTAGCTGGCGAGCCTGGCGTGCCGGGCGAGACTTCCGGGTCGTTCTATCGTTGGGTGGAAAATGGTGACCAGACGGCTGCCCCCGCTCCGTCGTTGACGAAGGAAGCATGCTTGCACCTGTTGGCGCGGGAAACGCTGCAGGCCGTAGGCCAAGGGAGTCACGAAAACGGCTGCCCGCGAGGCGGTGTGGTGCGGCCGCAGTGTCGCAGCGACGGTGAACGAACCGTGGTACTTGCCGAACTGCGCGCCTGCCGCGTCGAGATGGAGGGCGAGCGTGTGCTGCACGCTGGCGGCGAATTGGTGCTGAGTGTGCCGCTCGCACAGGCCTGCGAACGGCCGCGCGGTGAACTTTGCGGGCAAATTGCCGTTGAACGGGCACAGGTGGTGGCGACGTTGACCGATGTGCGTGGCCATGTGCTGCGGACCCTCGATGTACGCGACCTGCCGCGCGCGTTGTCCCTGACGATCCCTTGTGTGGGACCTACGAGCTTCCGGGCGAACGGGTCCGACACGGACTTCCGGCAAAGCCCGTCGGCACCGTAGGAAAGGCGCTCGCGGCTCTTGTAGCCGACGGCCACCGGTGTCCGCGGTCGCTTCGTGGCAACGCCCTCGCCGCGTGGCCCGTTTGGGCGCAGGTCGCAACGGGGTAGAACACTGGATTCGACGGCTCCGTTGCCGCGCTGCTTACCAAAAGCAATCGGGGATCGCAGGCCGCTCCCCGAGCAAGAAGTCCAATTGCGCCAGTTCGCGCTGCCAATAGCAAAGCGTGTGTGCCTTATTGAGGTAGCCGTACTGGTACAGGGTGGGGTTGCGCCATGGATTCAACCAACGATCCCCGGCTGGGTCGAGGAGCGACGCGTGGCGACGCGTAACGATCGCCTGCGCTGCCTGAAGCTGTTCGGTGGCGACGGCGCGCCAGCGTTGTGCCTCAGCGAGGTTTCCGTCGCTCACTGCAAGAGCAGCACGGTACACGGCCTCGATGAACTTTGCCCGGCGTGGTTGAATCGCAAGCCCGTCACCAAGCTCCCGCAGCCATGGGTTTTCCCTGGCCGAGGAAGGGCTGCGTTGCCACCTGCGTTGGATCCGCTCGCTCTCTTCGGCCAGCACTGCAAGGGGTTCCAAGACAGCAGCCCGAAACTCGGCCTTGCGTTCTGGTGGCCAAGCTTGGATTTCTCGGAACTCGGGCCGATCTGGCTGGGAGTGTATGCCTAAGCGATCGCCAAGATCGATGATTGCGTCGCGCCCGGCCAAGTAAGCAGCCAATCGCTGCCAGATCGCTCCGCGACTTTGCAGCTCGCCCAGCTCCGTCACGGCTTCCACGGTATCCGCACTGGCGGGACCGAAAGGTGCGAACAAGTCCGCCACGAGATCCTTCCATCGTTCCGGCAGCCGGTAAGACATCCGCAAGCTGGTCACGTCGTTTTGCCAGTAACCCCATTCCCAACCCGAGGAGAAGATGACATTGGCAGTGAGGGACCGTCCGGGCACCAGGCGTCGGATCTCGGCGAGGTCGAGCCAGCGGGAGCGGATGTACACGGGGAAATACAGGGGCACCGAGTTGTCGAAGGCAATCCAGTAGGCGGACTCAGGATGGTATCCCACCGGTATCCCCTGGCGCAACTTCTCCAGCAGATACTCACGGTGTTCGGTGAAGTCTTCGTAATTGTACGCGCCTGCAGCGGGCTCGAAGAGGTTAAAGTACATGACCGTGTGTACCCACGCCTCGATGGGCACCGAGGCGTAGTCGACCAAGAAGTAGTACAGAAGGTTCCGGCCGGCGTATTGCACGCGCAAGTTGGGGTAGTTCCCTAAGTGAATCGACGCGGACATGCGTGCCTTTGGCGCCACCTGTCGTAGCGTGGTGTAGGCGCGCCTGACCATTTCTACGAACGCCTCGGGATTCTCGCCGAAAAACTCGCCGAACGAGAGCATGATCCAGTCGAACGGAGCGGCCTCGAACAACAGCCGCCAGCGTTGGATCATGGTTTCGTCGGGGTCCGGATCGTCCGCACGGTCGAGCAAATTGAAAGCGTTTTGTAGGTTCGACGAACTAAAGAGTTGCACGGCAAGGCCCACTTGGAGGCCGCGCATGTGTGCTTGGTCGACAATCCAGCGCGTGTGCTCCGCCCACTGCGCGTGGCGCGCGGGGTCTTGTGCAATGTCGTTCAGAGCCACCCATTGGACGAAATTCCCCCGATTGCGGAGAGTCCAATCGAGTACACGCTCCGCTCGTTGCCGGCCCTCAGGCTCCGCAAGCCAGAAATCAGCCAGTGCCTCGATGGGATGGAGGGTGTGCAAGTGCAATCCGCGCAAAGCAATTTCGGGGGTGAATGTGGTGGAAAACGACGGATGTCGGGGGCCGAGCTCGAAGGCGTCGGGCACGAAGGTCGCGAACGGGTGGAAAAATCGCAGGCCGAGAATTTCGAGCCAGTGTGCCAGGCCATAGGCGCATCCGAGCGGATCGGCGCGGCCACATCGGATCCGTGTCGCACGGGCATCGCCCTCCAGCCGAAAACACTCTTCGCAGTCCAAGTCGTCGACAATCGCGCTGCGCAGTCCCTGCTGTCGTTCCATCGCCGCAGAAGGGTTTGGTCCGAGGCGTACGTGCAGTTCGACGGGAAGGTCACGGAACGCCGGCTCAAGGCGCTGCCACATCCGTTCTGTGGCAAACACCGCGAGCGGCGTGTTGGCTGCGACAATCTCACGTTGGCCTTCTCCGTCATCGCCGCAGCCCCAGAACAGAGTTCCGACTACAAGCCACAGGGCTCGAAGTCCTCTGCCCCAAAGGCGTGGAACAATCTGTCGCGACATGCGTGCTCGGTAACACGGCGAAGCGAGGGTTGTCGAGGCGGAATCGGTGGTCCTGTGCCCGGCGCTGAGAGCCGTTCTTAGGCTCCGAAGAGGGCGGGCGAACGGGCGGCATGGGCGCTCAGGATCCGCTCCGCTCCTTTCCGTACAATCGGTAGTACACCAGAGGGACCACGACGAGCGTGAAGGTCGTCGAGGCAAAGATGCCGAAAATGAAGCTCCATGCGAGGCCGGAAAAAATCGGGTCCAACGTAATCACCACCGAACCGAACATGGCCGCGCCGGCTGTAAGCAAGATGGGGCGAAAGCGCGTTGCGCCCGCTTCGACGACAATTTCCGCCAGTGGGCGTGCAGGGTCGCGCTCGCGAATCAATTCGATGAAGTCGATGAGGATGATCGAGTTACGCACGACGATCCCGGCCAGGGCGATCATTCCGATCATACCGGTCGCGGTGAAGAAAATCGGGTTCGGATACGTGCCCACCGGTTCGGTGAACAGCATGTTCAGCAACCAAAAACCGGGCATGATGCCAATAATGGTCAGTGGGATGGCAATCATGATCACGAGCGGGAGAAAAAGCGATTGCGTTTGTGCCACGAGGAGCACGTAAATCATCACCAGAGCAGCGGCGAAGGCGATCCCAAGGTCGCGGAACACATCGACGGTGATCTTCCACTCGCCCTCTCCGGCTAGGTCGACGTGAAAGCCCGGAGGCAGGGGATTTGTGGCAAGCCAGCGGTGAAGGTCGAGGACTGCTTCCACCGGGCTGCGTCCAGCCATTTCCCCGATCACGTACTGCACCGGCCGCAAGTTCTTGTGGAAGATGGTCCGCTCGCCCGTGCGCTCTTCCACACGCACCACCTCGCCAAGAGGCACGAGTTGCCCACTGTGGCTGCGGACTTGCACCGCGAGCAAATCGGCAAGCGAGGTTCGAAGCGGGCGGGGTAACCGCACTTCGAGCACGAGCGGTAGCCGCTCGGAAGGCACCTCCACGCGACCGACCGGCGCCCCACGGACTGCAGTTTCCAACGTGTGGGCAACGGCCGCCACGTCGAGGCCGCTCAAAGCTGCCTTTTCCCGGTCGACTCGAAGGACGACTTTTTCATGGTCGGCTTCGGCGAAGTCGTCGACGTCCACTACGCCCTTCGTTTGCTCCATTTGGCTGCGCACTTGCTTGGCTACGCGAACCAAGTCTTCGTTGCTGGCTTCGAGCGGGCCGTACACTTCGGCGACCAGGGTGGAAATCACGGGCGGGCCGGGCGGCACCTCCACGATTTTCACGTTGGCACCGTGTGCACGCGCGATCCGCTCCACTTCCGGGCGGATGCGCAAGGCAATGGCATGCGACTGTTGTTGCCGCTCTTCCTTGGGCAGGAGAGAAATACGGATTTCCCCGAGATGGGGGCCGGAACGGAGGTAGTAATGGCGGACCATTCCATTGAAATCCATCGGTGCGGGAACTCCCACGTACGCGGTGTAGTCCGTGATTTCCGCCACCGTTGCTAGATAAGCGCCGAGGGCACGCGCGGTTGCGTCGGTTTCTTCGAGCGTACTCCCCCGAGGCAGATCGAGGATCAAGGCCAGCTCGTTTTTGTTGTCGAACGGAAGCATTTTCAGGGGCACCGCACGGGTGACTGCAAGGAGGGCGGACACCACGAACGCCAAAGCGACTCCCCAAAGGAACCAAGTCCCGTAGCGGCGCACGGTGAGGAGCGGGAAAACAACCCGCCGGTACCAATGGTACACGCGCGTACGGGTGATTTCGAAAGGCTCGTGTTCTTTCCCGTATTCGCTTTTGAGCAAGTGGTAGCTTGCCCACGGTGTCACGGTGAAAGCCACCAAGAGCGAAACGATCATGGCCACAGGCACGTTGAATGCCATGGGCGCCATGTACGGGCCCATCATGCCGGTGATGAAAAACATGGGGAGGAACGACACGATGACCGTGAACGTGGCCAAAATCACCGGCGGTCGCACTTCGTCCACGGCAGTGAGCGTGGCCTCGAGCGGTGGCTCGCGCCGCAATTGAAAGTGGCGGAAAATATTCTCGACGTCGACAATGGGGTCGTCAACCAGGAGACCCAGCGACAAAATCAACGCGAACAGGGTGACCCGATTGATCGTGTACCCGAAGATCAAGTCCAGCAGCAGCGTGATGGCCAAGGTCATCGGCACCGCCAGCGCCACGATGAACGACTCCTTGGAGCCGAGGGCAATAGCCAGCAACACGAGGATCGTGGCGACGGCAATGAGCAAGTGTTTTACGAGTTCGTTCACTTTGTGGTTCGCGGTTTCGCCGTAGTCGCGCGTGATCGTGACTGCGACGTTGTCGGGAATCACGAGCCCGCGTTGCTCCTCGACGGCACGAATGAGCGCCTCGGCCACCCACACCGCGTTGGTGCCTTTGCGCTTGGCCACCGCGATGGTGACGGCGTTGCACTCTCGACCTTGTGCAGGTGGGCAGAGACGTTCGCCGTCCACATCGCTTGCCGAGATCCCTGGGGGGAGCCACAGCGTACGCGCTTTGGCGGCGTGCGGCCCAAATCCAATCCGCGTGTAACTCTCGACTTCTCGCGGACCGTCGACCACGCGTGCCACGTCGCGCAAGTACACCGCCTGCCCATCGGGGGCTGCTAACACCGTCCGTTCCACTTCCGCAGCGGAGCGGAAAAACGGCCCAACTTCGAAGAGCACTTCCCGGCCCCCGCGTTCGAACGAACCGGCGTGCACGTTCACGTTGCTGGCTTGCAGTCCGCGCACCACTTCGAGCAACGAAAGCCCGCGTGCGGCGAGCTTTGCAGGGTCGACATACACAGAGAGTTGGCGCGGCTCTCCGCCTACGACCCAACTACGCCCCGTGTTGGGGATGCGGTTGAGTTTGTTCAGGAGCTCGTCGGCGATCCGGCGCAGCCCTGCGCTATCGACCTGGTTGCCTGGGGACCACAACGTAAACAACACGATCGGTACGTCGTCGATTTCCACTGGTTTCACGATCCAGCTCGTGACTCCGGGCGGCATGGCATCTTGGTTCGACATGAGCTTGTTCCAGACCTTCACCAAGCTGCGCTCGCGATCTTCGCCCACGTAAAAGCGAACCGTGGCGACTGCCTCGCCCGGCCGCGACATGGAGTAGACGTACTCCACGCCGTCGATTTCCCAGAGCTTTGCTTCGAGGGGCGTGGCCACGAGCTTTTCCGTTTCCTCCGCGGTCGCGCCCGGAAATCGCACGAACACATCGGCGAATGGAACCACAATTTGCGGCTCTTCCTCGCGCGGGGTGAGGTAGAGAGCCGCGAGGCCGGCGATCAGCGAGGCAATCAAAAACAGGAGTGAAAGCTGCGAGGTGAGAAATTTGGCGACAATGCGCGAGGTGAGTCGCCGGTGGGTCTCAGCGCTTCCGGTGGCCATGGCTCTCACCCTTGTTTTTGCGCGGGCACGACCACCCGCTCGTTTGATTCGAGTCCGGAAACGATCTCCACTTGATCGCCGTACAGTTTCCCCGATCGGACATGCCGCAGGACGCTCCCCTCGGGGGTGCGAACGTACACAAACTCGAGCTGGCCGCGCCGGATCACCGCTTGGCTCGGAACCAACAGGGCGGTGTGCTGGCCGCAAACCGTTCGCAAGACGCCGTAAGTTCCGGGGCGAACATCAGCGTGTTCGGGAAGAACCAGTTTGACCCGCACCGTGCGTGTGTGCACATCAGCCTGAGGCGAAAGTTCGTCCACGCGCCCGAGAACTTCGCCGGGGACCAGGTCGAGTCGGATCGGTAGGGATTCCCCGACTACGAGCGCCGAAGCACAGCTTTCTCCGACGGCGGCTTCGAAGCGCAATGCGGCTGGATCGTGGACGACCACGATCGGTTGCCCCGGAACCCCGAGGTCGCCGGGATCCGCGAGTCGGCTAGCGACGACGCCATCGAACGGTGCGCGGAGCACGGTTTCGCTGAGGGCAGTTTCTGCTTCGGCCAGCGCGTCGCGCGCGCGTTCGTAGGCCGCGCGGCTGGCCCGGGCACGCGCGGTGACCGCATCGAGGTCTTGTTGCGTCGCCGCTTGTTGCTCGAACAACGCACGCACCCGACGTTCCTCCTGCGCCGCATGCTGGGCTTCCGCCTCGGCGGCACGGACGGCAGCCAAGGCTTGCTGCCGTCGAGCCTCGAGATCGCGGGCGTCGAGGATGACCAGCGGATCGCCGCCACGCACGACGCTGCCCATTTGCACGCGCACTTCCTGAATGCGGGCGAGGACCTTGGGGGCCACGTTGGCCACCACCCGCGAGCGAACGAGACCTGGCCAGTCGACCGTGTCGGGCACGACCCGCACCGTGGCAACGTGTTCGTCACCGGCAACGGCCACGGGGGGAAGCGCATGGGTACCCGGAGGTACGCGGTGGCCACCAAATGCACCGGCAAGGTACAACACCGCAAGCGAAAGGCCAGCAACGGCAGCGACCGTGCCCAACAAACGCGGGGACAGTCGGCTTCGGTGAGACGGGGTCATGGCTGCAAGTCCTCCTCCCAACTTCCAATCGCCTTGCGCAGCGCGGCAGTGCTGCGGTCGAGGTCGTAGCGTGCAGCGACCGCTTGCGAGCGCGCTGCGGTGCGGGCTGCTTCGGCCTCGAGGTAGCGGGTGACGATCACCGCTCCTTGCCGGTACTGCTCGTTCACGAGCCGCAGCGCTTCCTCTGCAGCAAGCACGCCAGACTCTGCAACCCGCAGCCGTTCCCGCGCTTCTTCCCAGTTGGCGAAGGCAACACGCACTTCGTGCTCGATGTCGCGTTGGATCTTGACCTCGAGCTGGCGTGCCTCCTCCAGGCGCTGTTGCGCTGCACGCACGCGCTCACGCGTTCGCCCCCCGGAAAACAAGTCCACTTCCGCGGTGGCGGCAAAAAACCAATTGTCGCGACTGGCGGCGAGCGACAAATCCCGCGCGTTTTGGCCGTAAGAACCGATGAGATCGATGCGCGGCAAGAAATTCGCCTGCTCGGCGCGGAGTTCCGCTTCGCGTGCTGCCACGAGCGAGCGGGCAGAGGCCAATTCGCTTCGGCGCTCGTAAGCGCGAGCCAAGGCAGCTTGGAAGTCCGCCGGCAAAGGCCCCCCAGGCTCTTCGCTGCGCCGCACGGCAACTGGTTCGTCGGGGGGAAGCGCGAGCACGAGACGCACGGCCGCGCGTGCCAACTCCACGGCGTTCCGCGCGCGCACTTCGGATTCTTCCACTGCGGCAAGTCTGGTCTCGAGCGACAGCACATCCGACCGGAGTGCGGCGCCTGCGGCAACGCGAGCACGGGTGTTGTCGAGGGCAGCTTGTACGGCTGCACGCGCGGCGCGCGCAACCGCGAGTTGCTCCGGTGCCGCCAAGAGAGCGTAGTACGCTTGCGCGGCGGCATCGATCAGCTGATTGCGAGCGGCCGAAACCTCGGCTCGGGCTGCGTCGGCACCGGCGCTGGCTGCTTGGCGGCGGAAGAAATCTTGGCCGCCACGGAAAAGCGGATACGCGGCGACCACCTCGGGACGAACGTCCTGGGTCGGGCCAGGTCGATTGAAGTTCCCTTGAAACGTGAACCGCCGCTGCGCAAGCAGCATGGCAAAGGCACGGGAGGGGTCGTCGGTACGAGCAAAGGTAAGCCGGGCTCCGACCTGAGGAAAGAACGCCGCTTCCGCTTCGCCGACACGCGCCATGGCTTCGCGTGCTCGTGCCTCTGCTTGTGCCATTCCCGGATTGCGTTCGAGCGCCATGGCAACGACCTCCCGGAGAGTCCAACCCTCGCTGGGCGGCTCCGCTGCACGCGCCCGGCCGCCAAGCAGCACCAAGGAGCCAAGCACACCAACGGCCGCTGCTCGCCAGAGTCCGGGCCAATACTGGCTCTGCATCCCCGCGTCCTCACTTCGTCCCAAGCTTCCGCAGGATTTTTTCCGCGGGGCAAAAACCGGTGAACGAAGACTGGATGAGGTTCAGGGACACGAACGCAGCGAGCAAAAACCACGCAGGGTGAACGAAGTACCCAAGCAGCAAACTCAACCCTACCAGAGTGCCTGCCAGTAACCGGACAGCTCGTTCGGTCGTCATGTTCGTTGCCCTCCTTTCGTTGGATGCGTTTCTCACACTTCTTGAGAGCCAACAATTCCAAAAAGGTTCCCCATGGTGGCCCCTTCCACAAAAGTCCTTCTTGGGGCTTGCCTCCGTGCTGGCGTACCACGGGGAACTCCCCTGTGCGCATCGAGCGAGCCCCCAGGCCAGAGGCTCTGAAACCCCGCTGTTTCGAGCCGGAGTGCCGGGGGCCAAGCTCCGTGCGTGCTCAGCCAAGAAAGCGCAGCGCCAGCAGGGCAATCACGCCCACGTAGTAGCCCAAGCTACAGGCGCGTTCGCCGAGCGAGCGGAGGGCAGGGGCGAGGTCGGGCCGGAACATGCATCCGAGCCAAAGGGCAACCTCGGTGGCGCTTCGCCAAAGCCCGGCATAAAGGAGGAGATCAATCACCACGGTGCCGTAATACACGCACCAGGTGCGCAGGTAGGAGGAAAGCCCGCGCAAGTAGTATTCACCCCACAAGCTACCATACGCGATGTGCTGGTGTACCTGGAACAAGAGGGCTGCTGGAAGCAAAGCAAAAACGGCAAACTTGGTCGCATAGTGGTACCAGCGCCAGCGTGGTTGTTGGGCGCGGCTGTGGGCCAATGCGACGCTTGCTTGCTGGAGGACTGAAGCCGGAGTTTCCCAGGGAAGCCCGTGTACTTGCGCCCAAGCGTACGGATCCGCAACCTCGATGCGCTCGCGCAAGCGGGTACCGTCCGCCAGCAGCAAGGACAACCCCGGAGCGGGTAATGGTACACGCCAAGGTTCGATTCCCCGAAGGCGTTCCCGCGGGATTTCGAGACGGAACTGGCGAAATTCGAGCACGAGGGTGTCTCCATCGCTGGAAGTGCGGGCACGAAATCTCCAGCGAAGGATTTGCTCGAGAACAAAGGGGGCAGCAATCCCAACGGCTGAAAGGCGCACGAGCACGGGCGGCGTGATCGGCGGATCGGTGGCGAGGAGCACGAGGGCGCTCACGGCCCACACAGCGAACCAACGCCAGAGTGCGAGCGCGGCAAGGACAACGCGGACCCACGGCGGGTACGCAAGACACATCGTTGTGTTGCCCCCGATCGACGGCGTCATGTTCCCCGCGATCCGTTCCCGGCTAGGCGAGACTAGACGCGGCGGAACAGCCGTTCGATCTCGCCCCGTGGCCAGAGGAGAAACGTCGGGCGGCCGTGCGGGCAGTGAGCGGAAAAATCGATTTCGTCCATTGCCTCGAGAAGACCACGGATTTCCTCGGGGCTGAGGCTTTGACCGACCCGCACTGCCGTATGGCAGGCCATGCGCGCAAACACGCTATCCACGACCCGATCGAACCCTTGCGCTCGGTCGACATCGACAATTTCCTCGGCCAAATCCCGCACCAGTTCTACGGGGTTCAAATGGGCGAGCAAAGCCGGAACGGTGCGGACGACCACGGCTTCAGGACCAAACGGTTCGAGATCGAAGCCGAGCCTACGGACTTCGTCGCGATGGTCGATGATACTTGCCGCAGCGTGGGGGGACAGGGGCACCACCGTTCCGGTGAGCAAAAGTTGCTCCGGTAACGGGCCGCGGGCGTACGACGACCGCAGACGTTCGAACACCACCCGCTCGTGTGCAGCATGCTGGTCGATGAGGACGAACGCGTCGGGCCCCTCGCACACGAGGTAGCCATCGAACACTTGCCCGACGATCCGGAGCCTCGAGAACGCCGGACGGGCTCCGCTGGCGGTTGCCGTGGGGGGCCGCACGGGCGCCTGACTTTCCGCTCGCCATGGAACTTCCAGCACCCACCGCGGCACGCCTGCGCTCGGGGCACGAAGGGCCGGCTCCGAGAATGGGAGATCCGCGCTGCGGAGTCCCGCGGTGTCGCCAGCATGTGCCGCGGATTTGCTGGTTTCGTTCAGGGGCACGAGATTGGCGCGCAGGCGTTCTTGAACGCTGCGACTGATGAGCTCGTGAACGGCCCCTCCGCGGCGAAAGCGCACTTCCAACTTTGCTGGGTGGACGTTCACATCCACCTCGTTTGGTGGCAGCTCCAAGAACAGCACGGCTACCGGGTACCTGCCCGTCATCAACAGGGTGCTGTAACCGGCAACCAGCGCGTGGGTGACAAGCTTGTCGCGCACGTAACGCGCGTTGACAAAGGTGAAAATTTGTCGGGGCGAGGGCAAGCTCCATTGCGACGGGCTTAAGAACCCATGGACCCGACCGACATTGCTTTCGGCTTCGAACGACAGGAAATTTGCGGCCCGGTCGCGCCCGAACACCTGGGCCAAACGCTCCTCGGGAGACGAAGCCCGAGGGTAGTCGAGGATCAATCGCCGGCCATGGCGGAGTTCGAACGCCACCTGCGGCCAGGCAAGCGCCGTGCGCGTGATGCACTCGCTGACTTGCCCGACCTCGGTGGCAGGCGCCTTGAGAAACTTGCGCCGCGCGGGAACGTTCGCAAACAACCCCACCACTTCCACGCGCGTTCCGGCTGGCACGCCCACGTCGCTGACCTCCAGCAACCGGCCGGCTTCGACCACCACTTGCGTGCCCGCCAGGTCGTCGCGCCGCCGTGTGCGCAGTGTCGTCGTGGATACAGCCGCAATGCTGGCAAGCGCTTCGCCGCGAAATCCAAGGGTCGAGATGTGTTCGAGGTCGCTCAAGGTGCGCACCTTGCTGGTAGCGTGCCGCTGGAAGGCGCACACCGCATCCTCGCGGGACATGCCTTCTCCGTCGTCGGTGACCGCGATCAGTCCGAGGCCAGCATCTTCCAGTTCTACGCGAATCGCTTGCGCGCCAGCATCGAGTGCGTTTTCCACGAGCTCCTTGACCACCGACGCCGGCCGCTCGACAACTTCTCCGGCAGCAATCTTGTCCGCAACTTCCGGTGGCAGCACCACCACGCGGCGGCGCTCGCTTCCGGCCCCACTGCTAGCCGGCTCGAGGGATCGCGCATGGTTCGCCAAACGATTCATGCTTTGTTGCTCCTCGCTGGGCCCGTGCTCTTACAGTACCCACTCGCTCGGCCGTTCCGCCACGTAGCGTTCTACTTCCATCCCTTGAGCTTCGAAGCCTTTACGCCCGAGGGCCCCGTAGAGCAAGCGCCGGCACGCATCGCCAGCCTCTTCTGCCCCGGGTTGGATGCCAAAGAGTTCTGCGAGGTAGAAGACCGTACGCTGCAATCCGTACACCCACTGCCCGAGCGTGAACGGGTTCACTTGCGGCCACGCTGCCGATACGAACCAGCGCCGGTGGTGCACGAGCAAAGTTTCCAAGGCGCGACGTCCGGCCGCCAAAATGTCCGCCAACCCATGCCCGCCAAGGTACGCGAGCGGTTCGAGATCTTGGTAAGCCGAGGCCACGGGCCACTCACGGCCATGATCCTGCACGGCCAAGGGAACGGCAAAGGTATCCCTCGCACTGCCCAGCAGAACCTGCGCGAGTAACGTCGGATCGGCGCTACGGATCCAACACGCGTGAAGCGGGGAAGACTGGAGTCTGCCATTCCCTCCCCCATTGGCGAGCAGTTCGCCCACGAGTTCGGCGCTCCACTGCGCCAGCGCTTCCAGATTGTGGCAAAACGGAACGAACACCCAGGTGCGTACGTTCCGCTCGACGGTAGCCCAGTACAGGACTGCGGCAAGCAGCAAGGCCGGATTGCGCCACACGTCCGGCTCGCGGCATCGGGCTTCCATCCATGCAGCTCCAGCGAGAATGTCGTCTATGCGCATACCGCTCACGGCCGCGGGAAACAGGCTCGCCGGGCTGATGGCGGCAAGCCGGTCGCTGACCCCAGGCGGAATCGGCAGCGAGCGAAAGCCTTCGTCATGGACGATTTGTCGGAGCGCCCCCTGGTCTGCATCGGTTGTGACGACCAGGTGTTGCGCGTAATCGACAGCTCCCAGTTGGCGCAGGAGCAAGTCGCGAACGACAAGAAACTGCGCGAGCGTTTCGGGAGTCTCCCCCGACTTGCTGATGACGTTGAACGCGGTCGTGGACAGGTCGAGCTGCTCGATGAGAGCGCCAAAGCAATCGGGGTCGATCGAGTCGGCAAACACCACACGGGTGCGGGTTTCCTGGGCTCGAACGAGCGCCTGCACGGCAAGCGCGGTTCCTCCAGTACCGACCACGACCAAGGTTTGAAATTGCTGCCGCACCGCTTCGGCCAGCTCTCGCACCTCGGCCAGCCCCTCGCGACGATGCAGCCACGAGAACACCGGAAGTTCGCCGGCTTCCTCGCGGGCTTGGATTTGCTGGTGGGCAGTGACTAGGCGGCTGGCAAGCGCCTCGATCGCCGCACGGGGCACAGCTTGTTCAGCAAGTTCCGCGGCAAAACAGCCGCTGAAATCGAACCGGAGGCTCATCGCTTCCCTGGTGGCGCGACGACGGTAGTCGGGCATGCGCGCGACGGTAACACCGCAGCCCTTGCCGGGCTAGGGCGGGCGCGAAGGTTACGAGCAGCGGACGCGCTCCACGGGCCACGGGCGTTGAGAACGCTGCCAGATCAGCGTTGGTGGCTCGGAAACCGAAGTGCCCCTTCCAGGGTCGGGACACTTTCCCGCCACGCTGCCGGAAGCGTTGCGTGGCCTCGCGCTTTGCGAGGCCGTTGGTAACCGCGGCGTATGCTACAGGTGCGCACACGGTGTCAACACAAATCCATCTTCGCCGCCGGTTGGCGCCAAGTGTGACCGCACACGGGCGCAATGAGCGCACAGCGGCGCCGTGCCCACCGGCAGATCGCATCACGACATATGTGGATGCGGGCAAGAAACCCGGGCTCCCTCGGGGCTCCACGACGGGCTGCGCCACAACATCGCGGGGCGTTGTAAGGGCGGTTCGCGAAGCGACCCTGGTCCTGTTGGGGCCACGCACGCGACGCCACAAGAGAAATGTAGGGGCACGGCGGCGCCGTGCCCCCGGCGCTTCCTGGGCGTGCCTCCGCTCGATCGTTACACGAAGGCCGAGCGCACGGGTGCTTTGGTGATCTTGCCAGAGCGCAGGCAGCGCGTGCACACGCGAATGCGGCGCACCCCGCCATTGACACTCGCACGCACTCGCTGCAGATTTGGCTGCCACGTGCGCTTGGTTTTATTGTTCGCGTGGCTCACGTTGTGGCCCACGGAGCGATGTTTCCCGCAAATTTCACAGCTTCTGGCCATGGCCTGGTCCTCTCGCAGAGCACCCGTGGCTAGCGGCACGAACAAGCTTTGTAAAGGGAGGAGAGCGAGATGGATGCGCAGTCTTCGGTACCTTCGGTAGAGGAGTTTCTCGCTCAGCGAGTGGCCCCACGGTTTGCGGAGCAGGTTCGCGATCTGGAAAAGCGGCTGGCCGAGCTCGAGCGCCAGCTTGCCGACTTGCGCGCGGCGGAAGGAACGATTGCTTGGCGGATCGAAGGGCCGGAAACAGTGGTCCGCTATGCCAACTTTGCCGGCGGCGAGATGCGCATTGCAAGCGAGCCGACGCACCCGCCGCTCATGACCATCGTGCAAACCCAAGAGGACTGGGCACGGTTTGCCGGTGGACTGCCGGTTCCTCTGGGTGCCGATCCTCGCCGGCCGCTCGGCAAGTCGCGCGTGGAGCGAATCAAGACGGTGAATGGCACCGTGAGGTTTGTTTTGACCGGGATCGAGGGCGGCGACTGGAGTTGTCTCGTCGTGTTCGGGAATGCCTCGCTCGAAGGGGAACCCCGCGTGACGATCACCATGCCTGCAGCGACCGTTGCCGAACTGCAACAAGGCAAGCTCGATCCTCAAGCGGCATTCATGCAAGGACGAATCAAAATTGCTGGGGATATGGGCTTCGCGATGCAGCTTGGGATGACGTTGTTCTTGTAAGCGCGAAATCCCCTGTTCGGTCCTTCGCTGGCACCGAGCGCAGCGGAGACCCGCGTCGCCAATGCAATCAGGAACGCGCTTGCTGTGCTTGGCGAACAATGCGCTCGAGCAGCGCCGACGTGGAGTACCCTCGTGCAAAGGGGAGCGAGCGAACGCTCCCGCCGTGCGCGCGCACGATCTCGCCTCCGACGATTGCATGCACGGGCCAGTCTCCGCCCTTCACGAGCACGTCCGGAACAATGCGCTCGATCAGGGCGAGCGGGGTGTCGTCGTCGAAAATGGTGACAAAATCGACCATCTCGAGAGCGGCTAACACTTCTGCGCGATCGCGCTCCGAGACAATCGGGCGTTGCGGTCCCTTGATCCGGCGCACGGAGCGGTCGCTGTTGATGGCGACGACGAGCACGTCGCCGAGGCGACGCGCTGCCCGCAAGTAGCGGACGTGCCCCGGATGCAGGAGATCGAAGCAGCCGTTGGTAAACACGATGCGCTTCCCTGCTCGCCGGAGTTCGCGCAGACGGCGAAGCAGAGCAGAGAGAGATAGCACCTTCGTCGCGGCCATTGGTTGCCGGTTAACAAACGCCGCTCGTGCCGACTAGCCGGAGGACCTTGCTGCCCGAGCGTTCGGGCAAGAAGCCTGAAAACAGGCCGTGCAGCCCACGCGAAGGGCCACACGGCCTCGGGGGCCCTTAGGGCACCAACGTCGTCGTTGCTAAAGACGATGCAGTGAGCCCGGACGCGTCGGTCATGACCGCGGAGATGGTGAGTGTCGTGCCTGGTCCTGCCTCCGGTCGCAGTCGCAAGCGGAGCTTCACGAGACCTGCGGGGGTCGGTAACGCTTGGAAGCGGACAACGCTGCCAGCGACCTCCACCGGGCTCGGAATACTGCTGACAACCTCGACGAAAGCCGGCAAATTCACGACGAGCTCGTTGCCCTCGGTTGCCCCGCTGTAGCGGACCACGGCCACACTGGTTGTTCCACGTCTCCACTTCGACGGGAGCTTGATAAACGTCGTGAGACGTTCGATTCGCCGAACCACAGAGCGGTGCTCGCAAACCGCCACGTCCCCCAGTTCGCTCGCGACGCTAGCCCAGGAGTAGAGTACCGTGCCGTCGGGAAGGCTGCTGTCGACGCTCCCGTCGATCCGCGCGAGTCCGGCCGTGCGTGCAAGTTCCCGATACTCCACGAGTGTGCCTGCTGCCTCGGTCGGAGGCGGAACGAACTCCACGGGACGGAAGCCTTCAGACGGCAGCGAGATCGTGAGTACGTTGTTCGTTCCGGCGTTCTTGTAGCGAGCGACGTAACGGAGCGGGGAGCCCGGACGCGCATACACTTGAGCCCGGAAGGCGCAGTTGATCTTGCCCGCGGTCGCCGGGCGAACGACAAAGGCGTCGGAAGCGGTAACGGAAACATCTCTGTTGTCCGTCAACGTGGCAGTGTTGGTCACGACAGTGCCGGACGGCACCGCGGTCGATAGCCGCACGTCCACAGTTGCGAGACCGCCGGGACCTTTCGCCAACGTCCCCACGAAAATCGTAAGTACCTGGCCCGAAAGCGTGTACGGAGCGGAGGTGGAGACACGAATCACTTCGACGGAATCGGGCAATTCGTCTTGCAACACCAGCCCGTCAAATGGATCCCGGCAGGGGTTTAGCCAGCGGAGGATGTAGCTCAGCCGCCCCCCGGGGCTCGGGAAACCGGCGTGACTTTTCTCGACTCGAGGTAGGCAAGTTGTACCGTCTCCCGGCGCAGGGGTGGCGGTTGGTGTAGGGGTCGGCGTAGCCGAGTTCGGTGGGGTACGTGTGGCCGTGCCGGTTCGAGTCGGTGTGCCGCTCCGCGTGGGTGTGAGGGTACGGGTCGGAGTCGGTGTGCGGGTCGGTCCGCCACCGCCTCCCCCGCTGGTTGGTGTGGCGCTCGGTGAGCTTCCGGCTCCAGGAAGTGTTGCCGTTGGTGTTGCCGAAGACGTTCCCGTTGGCGTGGCGCTGGGCGTCGGGGAGTCTGTGGGGGATGGGCTCGGTGTAAACGTGGGTGCTGGAGTAGGCGTGTCGGTTGGCGTGGCGGTTTCCGTGCTCGTCGGTGTAGCGGTGGACGTTGGTGTGTGAGAGGGAGTAGGCGACGGCGAGTCGGTCGGAGTAACGGTCGGGGTGTGCGTGGGCGTCAGCGTGGGCGAATGAGTTGGCGTGAGCGTGGGAGTCGACGATGGACTCGGTGTCGAGGTGGGGGTGTCCGTAGGGGTGAAGGTGGGGGTGATCGTCGGTGTGGCGGTTTCGGTTGGAGTGGGGGTTTCCGTGCTCGTTGGTGTGGGCGTGGACGTTGGTGTGTGAGAGGGAGTA
>FWWL01001484.1_pt1 | contig 55674 bp, 59 predicted proteins | sample 2228331 | NCBI WGS metagenome assembly FWWL01 (sample SAMEA103939775, study PRJEB20133) | metagenome | reverse complement strand
CTTCCTTCTTAAATAGAGACATACCCGTCCTCTTGGAAAAACCACCCGCCCTTACTCCGGAGGAGTTTGAAGAGATTGAAGGTTATCCACATCTTTACATCTCGGAGATAGAATCCTACTCCGTATGCACGGAAAACTTTCCAAAAGGTGTAAAGAGCTTGGAGATATACCGTTTTGGGAGATCCAAGGGTTACATCTCACCCTTCTGGGATTTGGCTTGGCACGACCTTTACCTCCTTATGAGGCTCTTCGGTGATGTAAAGGTGAGAAGGGTAAAGAAGGAAGGGGAGTGGTGTATGGAAGGGGAGGCAAACAGCGTTCCCTTCAGGCTCTGCACCGCTTGGGAGCATCCCAACCCGCAGAGGAGGTGGATAATAAACCATGGCGAGTGGACGCTGGACTTTGGTGAAGAATCGGTATACAGGGGAGGGGAGCTCGTGCTTCAGAGAAGGAGGGACAAGCTCAGATGGATGCTGGAGGACTTCCTCTTCGGAAAGTATGACAAGGCTTCCGTGAGTAGAGCCAAGAGGATTATCCGCCTTCTCTCAGCTTTCCCTTAACTTAACAAAACCCATCGCTACCATCAGAAGGGTCAGAAGGACAAGCCCGTATACGATGTAATCCTTAAGAAGGTGCGGAGAAAGAGCCAGCAGTATCAAGGCTGAAGCTATCATAAAGCCGAGGGTGATTATGCTCAAGGATAGCCTGTTTATGTCCCTCCTTAAATCCCTTAAAAACCTCTCTTCCCCCATGTAGTCTATGGATATGCCCAGTTTTCCCCTCTCCAGGTTGTTTAAAAGCCTCTTGCCTTTGGGAACAGCCTGTATAGCCATCTTGGTTGCAAGCAGAGCCATCCTCAAAGCCTCCCTTTTTGAAGCGAAGGGAAGTATTACCTGCCTAAAGCCCTTCTTCACAAAGGGAGCCAGCTCCTTTATCAGCCTAAAGTTTGGGTCCAGGCTCATCCCTATCCCCTCCGCCAAAGCCAAGGTTTTCAAAAGCAGGAAAAGGTCCGAGGGTATACGCATACCGTACTTGCGAGAGAGCTTGAGGGTGTCATCCAAAAGCTTGGATATCTTTATCTCCCTCATGGGTTGCAAGAGATAGTAAGAAAAGAGTATTTCCAGCTCCCTCTTGAAGAAGGCTTCCTTTCTGGGGTCTATGGATACGCCCAAATCCAGAAGGGCATCTACCACCAGGTCTATATCGTTATTGACTATGCCGTAGTTGAGCTGGAAGAGGTTTAGCCTGCCCATGCTGTCCAGCGTTCCCACCATGCCAAAATCAAGGAGCGCTATCCTTCCGTCCTTCATTATGAGGAAGTTGCCCGGGTGGGGGTCCGCATGGTAAAAGCCGTCCTTGAAAATCATCTGGATGTATATCCTCGCTCCCTTCTTGGCTATCTGGGAGGGATGCACCCCCATGGACTCTAAGGCTTGAAGGTCCGTTATCTTAACTCCCTCAACCTCCTCCATACATAAAACCCTTTTGGTGGTGTAGTCCCAGTAAACCTTGGGTATGTAAACTCCCTTTTCTTCCGCAAAGTTCTTACGAAAGGTGTCTGCGTTCCTACCCTCCCTCGTATAGTCCAGCTCGTTCCTTATGGTGTAGGCAAACTCTTCAAAAAGACTTATAACATCTATGTTTTTGAGGATGCCCAGGCGTGCTATCCTGTGGGTTACCTCTTCCAGTATAGCCAAGTCCTCTTCCACCTGCCTTTCCACGTAAGGCTTTTGGACCTTTAGGACTACCCTTTTGCCGTCCTTTAACCGCGCCCTATGAACCTGACCTATGGAAGCGGACGCCAGCGGTTCCTCTTCAAAGTAATCAAAAAGGTCCTCTACTTTACCACCCAACTCTTTTTCTACGACCCTTTTGATATCCTCCGGCGTAGCAGGTGGCACCCTGTCCTGAAGCTTTGAAAGCTCATGTATGTAGCTCTCCGGCAATAGGTCTGGTCTTACGCTGAGTATCTGACCCAACTTTATGAAGGTGGTTCCCAGCTCCTCAAAGGCAAGCCTCAGGTGTTCTTCGGGTCTGTAGGGTTCCTTTCTTCTCTTGTGTCCCAGAAGTCCCCAGTGGAAGGGCACAAGATGTCCAAAGCCCAAGTTTACCACCAAGAGTCCAAAGCCGTGTTTGGTAAGCACCTTGGCTATGTTGGTCTTTCTCCTTATATGGTTAAAGAACATCAGTTAACATTTTAAAATACTACTCTTGGAGCCTTTCCGCCAGATAGTCCGCTATGTGCATAACCTCCTGAGCGGTATTGTACTTCTTGGCGCCGTCTCTCAGGTTCAGGACACAGCCGGGACAGGCGCTTAGCACTATGTTTGCCTTTGTCCTTTGCAGGTCCTCCATCTTCTCCCTCTGTATACGGTTTGCGAGTTTTGGTTGTGTTATGGAGAAAAGACCCGCAAAGCCACAGCAGGACTGGTCCTTCTCAGCCTTTACCACCTCATCCCCTTCCACCCTCTTCATGCATCCGTAGAAAACGTTGGGGTCTGTTTTCATGGCGGAGTAGGAGTGGCATGGCACGTGAAAGGTCACCCTCTCTCCCGAGCCTTTGAACCTAAGAGGGCTTTCAAAGATGAGCTGGGCAAAGTCATAGACCTTCTTGTCTATACCGTAATCCTCTTGGAGAGCTCCACCGCAGGTGGGACAGGCTACCACTATGGCATCAAACTCATACCTTTGCATCTCCTTCAGGTTATGTTCTTTGAGCTTTTCAAAGGCGGATGTGTTGCCCGAGTAGTAGTGGGGAGCACCACAGCACTTTATGTCCTGAGGGATTATGACGGTGTATCCCGCCTTGTTTAAAAGCTTTACCGTGTTCTCCCCCGTCTTTGTGTAGAAGGCGTCTATCATACAGCCGGTGAAAAACAGAAGCTTAGCCTTCTCCTCTTGGGCTTTAAAGACCTTCCCCCTTAAACCGAAGGCGTCCTTTGAGGGCTTGGGCATAAACTTTACCGCACCGGTGGGAAAGGGCGTCTTTACCTCACCGAAGGGCAGGGCGGACATGAGCTTTCCCATCGCGGATATGACCTTCCTGCCCATGGGGGACTGGAGGAGTTCCAGGCTTTTCAGCCCGGCAGTCTTTATAAAGGCGCTTCTTAGCCTTTCCCCTTGTAGCTCCTTAGCTTTTACCATTATCTCCTTGTATTGCACGTCGTTGGGACATATCCATTCACAGCGCCTGCACATGGCGCACTCATCCCACTGACGCGCAACCTCCTCATCCAGGGGTAGCTCACCCTTAAGGACCATCTCCGCAAGGGCAAGCCTGCCACGGGCATAGCCCCTCTCTTCTTCTATGCTCGGGTATGTGGGACATACGGATTTACAAAGACCGCACTTGACACACTTTTGAGCCAAATCCAAGGGTATCTCAACCATAGTCATTATAAAGATAGAGTATGTAGGAATGGTATGGATGATTTTGCTTAGGAGCGGAGGGGAAGACCCTCCGCCGTAGGCATCACTTTATGACGTAAACCTTGACTATCCTTTGGTTGGCGCGGTTTTTGGGATCAAGCATTTCGTAGAGTTCTTTTCCGTAGGAGGCTATCCTTATCTTACCTATGTCCACTCCCCTCTTGGCAAGCTCGCTTGCGGTGTTTTGAGCCCTCCACATGGACAGGTTGAAGTTATACTTGGATGAACCTATTCTGTCCGCAAAGCCTACCACCAGAACTTCACGACCGCTCTCCTTTGCCTTTCTGGCTATCTCATCAAGCTTGGAGACTTGGTCCTTCCTTATGTTGAACTTGTCAAAGTCAAAGTGCACCGAGCCTATCTCTTCCAATTGCCACCTAAATGGACCTACACCCTCTTCCCTCTTTGGTGCAGGTCTTTCCTCAAGAGCTTTTATCCTTTTCTCATGGTCCTCCGCTATGCCTTCAAGCTTTTTGACCCTCGGCTCCAAGCTGTTTACCTTGTTGAGGGCTTCGTCCGCCTTCTTTTTGGCATCGGTTATGGCATCAAAGTAGACCTTGTAGCACTTGTCCAGCAAGTATTTGGAGTAGAGCTCCTTGGGGCTTCCACAGGGGTCTACCAGCTCCTGAGCATTGCTCAAAGATACACCACCTACCATGAGAACTCCCGCGAGCATGACCTTTTTCATCTTTCCACCTCCTTTTAAACTTAATTATACCTTGAGAATTATTAATTTTCAATGAAAAGCTGCGAGCGTCCCGGAGTTCGCATGGGGAGTATAATATTATCCTATGGCAGGGCATAGTCACTGGGCGCAGATAAAGCATAAGAAGGCTAAGATAGATGCTCAGAGGGGAAGGCTCTTTAGCAGGCTCATAAGGGAGATTACCGTCGCGGTAAGGCAGGGTGGACCCAACCCGGAGACCAACCCGAGGTTGAGGAGCGCCATAGAGAGTGCCAGAAGGGCAAACATGCCCATGGAAACCATAGAACGTGCCATAAAGAAGGGCTCGGGAGAGCTCGGAGGTGAGAGCTACGAGGAGTTAATCTACGAAGGTTACGGTCCCAACGGCGTAGCCATCATGGTGCTTGCTACCACGGACAACAGGAACAGGACCACCTCGGAGATAAGACACGCCTTTTCCAAGCAGCGGAAATCTTGGTTCTTCGGGGTGTGTGTCTTACCTCTTTGAAATGGTGGGTCTTGTTGAGGTATCCTCCGAAGGCGTTGGCGAGGAAGAACTCTACGAGAGAGCCATAGAATGCGGAGCTCAGGATATAGAGGTGGGTGAGAGCGCCTACATCATCTACACATCTCCGGAGGAGCTTTACAGGGTCAAGGAGTGTTTGGAGAGCTCGGGGCTGAGCGTGGAGAGGGCTGAAACCACCTACAAACCCACCACCACCGTCAGGATTGAGGATGTGGAGACCGCCAAGAAGCTCTTAAAACTGCTGGATGCCCTTGACGAGCTGGACGATGTGCAGAAGGTCATTGCCAACTTTGATATGCCCGAGGAAATCCTCAAAAGTCTGGAATGAAGGAAGAGATTTTTACCGAAGGAGCACCCAAACCCGTAGGTCCTTACTCTCAGGCGGTGAAGGTAGGAAACCTTTTGTTCCTCGCTGGGCAGATAGGCGTAGACCCTACCACGGGCAGGCTTGAAGAGGGTCTTGATGCTCAGACCAAGAGGGCGCTGGAGAACGCTTACAACATAGTGCTGTCGGCGGGAGGGAGTAAGGAGAGCATAGTCAGGGCGGTGGTGTATCTGAAGGACTTATCCCTGTTTTCCGAGTTTAACAAGGTGTATGAGGAATTTTTCAGGGATGTGAAGGTTAAACCAGCACGCACCACCGTGGGCGTGTCGGACCTGCCCCTGTCCGCTCTGGTGGAGTTGGAGATAACAGCCATATTATAAGAACTATGGAACCTTTTAACTTGGAACCTCCTTACGATGAATCGGCGGAGAGGGCAGTGCTCGGAGCTATGATAGAAGACCCCGAGAACATACCTACCGTCTTAGAATACCTCAGGGAGGAGGATTTTTACTTTGAGACGCACAGAAAGCTCTTTTCCTTGCTTTGCAAACTCAGGGACGAAAAGGGTGTTAACTGGGATGACATAGTCTTGAGAGAATACCTGATAAAGACGGGGCTTGACAGCCAAATACAGATGAGCTTTGTCTACGCTCTATTGGAGGAAGCGGCACACGGTCCTCTCCTGTATGAGGCGGTGAGGGTCGTAAAGGAAAAATCCGGTCTGAGAAGGCTCATGGAGCTTTCCTTAGATGTTCTCAGAAGCATAAAGGAGGTCCATGACTTTAACGTCATAATAGACAGCCTGACCCATAGGGTCATCGAGCTATCCGAGCGACAGACCATAACCCATTACCAACACATCAAAGAAGTTGTGGACGATGTGCTTGAAATAATTGACCTGCATAGCAAGGAAGAAAAGGTTATAACGGGCACGCCCACGGGCTTTACGGAGCTTGATTCCACCACCACGGGCTTCCATCCGGGAGACCTGGTAATCATCGCAGCGCGCCCCGGCATGGGCAAGTCTTCTTTCATGCTCTCCATGGCTATCAACATGGCAAGGCAAAGCATACCCGTAGTCATATATTCTCTTGAGATGTCTGCACATCAGCTGGTCATGAGGGCTCTTTCCATGCTCTCCGGCGTCCCGCTTCAGAACATAAGGAAGGGCTTTATTAAGGAGGAAGATTGGAAAAGGCTAGTCCATGCGGGCATAGAGCTTGCCAAGTGCGACATATACATAGACGACACGCCCAACCTCTCCACCGTTGACATACGCATAAAGACGAGAAAGCTCAAAAAGGAAAAGGGTGTTAAGGTTTCCTTTGTGGACTATCTTCAGCTTGTCAGACCTCAGTTCAGAAAGTCATCAAGACAAGAGGAGGTGGCTGAGGTTTCAAGGAGTTTGAAGGCTCTTGCCAAGGAGCTATCCATCCCCGTGGTAGCCCTGGCTCAACTTTCAAGACAGGTAGAACACAGGAGCGACAAGCGTCCTCAGCTTGCGGACCTGAGGGAGAGCGGACAGATTGAACAGGATGCGGACCTAATCATATTCTTACACAGACCCGATTACTACAAGAAAAACCCCTCTCCGGAAGAGCAGGGTATAGCGGAGTTGATAGTGGCAAAGCAAAGACAAGGACCCACCGGCATCATCAAAGTAGCCTTCTTAAAGGAAACCACCACCTTCAAACCTCTGGATTACCCATATCATACCGCCCACATTTCGGAGAGCGAATTAGAAGGGGAAGATATACAACCCGAGGACTACGACCTGGACTTTTGAGCCATGAACATGAAGGGCCTCCCTTCCCCCGCCTCCTCCCTTCTCATAGTGGAGTCGCCAACAAAGGCAAGGACCATATCCAAATACCTGGGAAAGTCCTACGCTGTCAGGGCGGTCATGGGACACATAAAGGACCTTCCTCAGGACAGCTTGGGCGTGGACTTGGAAAGCCTGAAAGCCACCTATGTGTGGGTAAAGGGTAAGAAGAAGATTATGGATGAGATAAAGAAGCTGGCGCAGAGGGCGGAAAGGGTTTACATAGCCACAGACCCCGACAGGGAGGGAGAAGCCATAGCCTACTTTGTAAAGGAAGAGCTTAAAAAACATGCAAAGTATATCCACCGGATCTATTTCTACGAGGTAACCAAAGACGCCATACTGACAGCCCTAAAAAACCCCCAAGACATAAACATGAACATGGTAAGGGCTCAGTTTGCACGCAGGATTTTGGACAGGCTCATAGGCTACATACTCTCTCCCAAGCTCTCAAAGGCTTTAGGCAGGAGGGGGCTCTCGGTAGGTAGGGTGCAGTCTCCCGCCCTACGCCTTATGGTGGAAAGGGAGGAACAGATAAGGAATTTCAAGAAAAAGACTTACTACTACATAAGGGCGGACTTTGAGAAGGACGGCATAACCTTCAGCGCCCTTTGGGACTATAGGTTTGAAAAACCCGAGAATGCGGAACCCTTCTTGAAGAAGTTAAGCGGTTCTATGTTTGAGGTAAGAAAAGTGGAGAGGTCTTTGGAGCTTTTAGCTCCACCAAAGCCCTTCATCACCGCAAGTTTACAGTCGTCCGCAAGCAAGGTCTTGGGTGTTAGCGTGGATACGGTCCAAAGGATAGCCCAGGATCTTTATGAAAGGGGATACATAACCTACCCAAGAACGGATGCGCACAGGATGAACGAAGCTATAGCTAAGGCCTTCATGTCTTACATTGAAGAGACTTACGGTAAGGAATACGTAGGAAAGCTAAGAATATTCAGGGAAAAGGCAAGTAGCTTTTCAGCCCACGAATGTATAAGACCGACCCAAGGCCAAGACCCATTCAAGCCCTTAAAAGAGTTATACAGCCTTCATAGAGACCTATACGAGCTTATAGCAAAGAGAACATTGGCGAGTTTGAGCACCCCTTTAAAGCTGGAGAAGACTAAGGTAGAGCTAACACCTTTGAGTTTTGAAGACTCTGTCTTTACCGCACACGCTCAGAGGGTTGTGTTCAAAGGGTGGGCATTAATCTACCCTCACGAGATAGAACAGATGCATCTGCCTGAGCTTTCCAAGGGGGAGCTCTTAAAGCCCAAAAGGCTATATCTCCATATGGTCCAAACGTCTCCCCCAGAGAGATATACAGAGGGGGCTTTGGTGAAAAAGTTAGAAACACTGGGAATAGGAAGGCCTTCCACTTACGCTTCTATAGTGGAAACATTAAAGAGTAGGGGCTACGTGAAATTGGAGAAAGGCTTTCTCAAACCTTTGGAGATAGCCTTTGATGTCATAGATTTTCTAAAGGAGAACTATCCTAAGGTGCTAGATTACAACTTTACAAAGCTTATGGAGGAGGAGTTGGACAAGGTAGAGGAGGGAAAACTCAACTACAAAGAGGTGATAAGCTCCCTGTATAGGTCCGCCGTAGAAATTTGATAAATATCATTAGACTTAACCCTCTTGACAAATATCATTTATGAGTTTATAATTAAGTTAAGAAGGAATCTAAGAAGGAGGTGTATCATGAGTATCTCAAGGCGTGACCTCCTCAAGGGTGGATTGACGCTTGCTGCCTTCTCAAGTCCATCTTTTGCCCTAAAGGTTTTCGAGCCAGTGGTAAAGGTGGAAAACCCTTTGGTCTACTATCCCAACAGAGACTGGGAACGGTTCTACAGGGATATCTACAAGACCGAGTCCTCTTTTGTATTCCTGTGCGCTCCTAACGATACACACAATTGCCTTTTAAGGGCTTACGTGAAAAACGGTGTTATCACGCGTATTGAACCTACCTTTGGTTTTGGAAGGGCCACAGACATATACGGACTTAAGGCCTCGCACAGGTGGGACCCCAGGTGTTGTAACAAAGGAATCTCCTTAATGAGAAGGTTTTACGGAGACAGGAGGGTTAAAGGTCCCATGGTTAGAGAGGGCTTTTACAAGTGGTACAAAGCGGGCTTTCCGAGGGACCCCGTTACGGGTAAACCACCAGCTGAGTACTTCCAAAGGGGTAAGGAAAAGTTTATCAAGGTTACATGGGACGAAGTTTCGGACATAATAGCCAAGACTATCATCAACATCGCACAGACTTATACGGGTGAAGCAGGTAGAAAGAAGCTTGAAGCGCAGGGACACTATCCTAAACATATGTTAGATGCCATGGAAGGTGCGGGTGTGAGAGTGCTAAAATTCAGAGGGTCTATGCCTTTCTTGGCTGTAGTTAGATACACCGCACCTTATAGAATGGCAAACATGATGGCTCTATTGGACAGTCATTTGAGAGGGGTAGGACCAGATAAAGCTTTAGGAGCAAGGGGCTGGGATAACTACTCCTTCCACACAGACCTTGCACCCGGACACCCAATGGTAACCGGACAGCAAAACGTGGAGTTTGATCTGTGCATGTTTGAGCATTCTAAACTCATAATACTTTGGGGCATGAACCCATTCACCACCAAGATGCCCGATTGTCACTGGCTTACCGAAGCCAGAGCAAAAGGTTCCAAAGTTGTTGTCATATCCAATGACTACTCACCCACTTCACGTAGTGCGGATGAGGTAATCATAGTCAGGACCGGTACAGACACTGCACTTGCCCTTTCTATCTCCTATGTAATAATGAAGGAAAAACTATACCAAGAAAAGTACGTAAAAGCCTTTACGGATATGCCACTACTTGTAAGGATGGACAACGGTAAGGTGCTAAGAGCAAGAGATATAATACCCAATTACAAGCCAAAGCCTTTACAGAAAGCTGTTATCTTTGAAGCCGGGCAACCATTACCCCCACCGTTCAAACAGGAAAAGCAGTTTATACCTAAGAATATAAGGGAAAGGGACATGGATGATTTTGTAGTATGGGATACAAAGACCAACTCTCCTAAGGTAATCACAAGGGACGATGTGGGAGAAGACTTTTGGAAACTGGGTATAGACCCAGCCCTTGAGGGGAGCTTCAAGGTTAAGAACGTTGATGGTAAGGAGGTAGAGGTCAGACCACTTTTCCAAGTATACTTGGAGTTCTTTGAACAGAACTACACACCCAAGCAGGCTGAGCTCATAACGGGCGTACCTGCAAAAAAGATAGAAGCTTTGGCAAGGGAGATAGCAAGGCATCCTAAGAATATGAAACTGGCCCAGGGAATGGGTGTAAACCAGTATCTACACGGAGACTTAAAAGACAGAGCAATGTATATGATATGTGCTCTAACAGACAATGTAGGGCATGTCACTGGCAATATAGGTTCTTATGCAGGTAATTTTAGGCTTGCCCTCTTTAACGGAGCACCCCAGTATATGGCTGAAAACCCCTTCAACATAGAACTTGATCCCAACAAGCTTGCAAAGGTGAGGATGTATTGGAAGCCCGAAACAGCCCACTATTACTCTCACGATGACAAGCCCCAGTATATGGGAGAACACCTTATCACTGGTAAGACTCACATACCTACACCTACCAAGTTCATATGGTTCGTGGATGCTAACTCCGCCCTTGGTAACGCCAAATGGAAGTACAACATAATAATGAACACACTTCCCAAGATTGAGTGTATAATCACCAACGAGTGGTGGTGGTCACTTACCTGTGAGTATTCGGATATAGTCCTCGGTGTTGACGCATGGAATGAAAATAAGTATTGGGACATAGCGGGTTCCGTTACCAACCCCTTTGTGTATGTTTGGCCCAAGACAGGACACAGGAGGTTCTTTGACACCAAGAATGATGCCGAAGTCTTTGCCCTCGTAGCCAATAGGTTAGCGGAACTTACTGGTGATAGACGCTTTAGAGACTACTGGAAATTCGTCTTGGAAGGAAGACAGGAGGTTTACGTTCAGAGGGTAATAGATGCATCTGCAAACCTAAGAGGTTATAAGCTTGAAGATATAGCCAGGAAGGCGCACGAAGGTATACCTTCTCTCATACTAACAAGGACATATCCCAAGTATGTAGGAAAGGACCAAAGGGAGGAAAGCCAACCTTGGTACACAAGGTCGGGAAGGCTTGAGTTCTACAGAGAAGAACAGGAGTTTATGGACGCAGGAGAAAACTTGCCAGTTTACAGAGAACCTGTAGACTCAACACACTACGAACCCAACGTTATAGTAGCTAAACCGCATCCACTCCTTAGACCAAAACGTCCAGAAGATTATGGTGTAGATCCAAGGTCAGCGCTTTTAAGTTCGGAATGGAGACAAGCAAGAAATGTCCTTGTCTCTCCAGAAAAGCTTCCGCAAACCAAGCACCCTCTTATGGCAACTTTCGGAGCAACCCACATAGTCCATACCCCCAAGTATAGACACGCTGCACATACTACCACAGGCGATACCGACCTGACCACACTACTTTTTGGTCCATTCGGGGATATTTACAGGCACGATAAGAGGATGCCCTTTATATCCGAAGCATACATAGACATCAACCCTAAGGATATGGAAAAATTAGGCATAAAGGATGGAGATTACGTGTGGGTGGACGCAGACCCTCAAGATAGACCTTTTGAAGGCTGGGAGAAGAGGAAAGAGGACTACAAGGTTGGAAGGCTTTTACTACGCGCGAGAGCTTCCAACAACACACCACCAGGATGCGCCAAAATATGGTTTAACATGTACGGTTCATCGCATGGAACTGTATTAGCACAGAGGATAAGGAAGGACGGGCTCGCCAAGAACGTTTACACTAATTACCAATCACTCTACAGACGAGGTAGCCACCAGAGTATAACGCGTGCCTGGGCTAAACCCACCTTGCAAACCGACAGTCTAATAAGAAAGGAGCTCTTCGGACAGGTTATAGGTAAAGGTTTTGCTCCCGATGTTCACTGCCTTATAGGTGCTCCAAGGGAAGCCCTTGGAAGGATTACCAAGGCGGAAGACGGCGGTATAGGGGGAAGGGGTATGTGGAGACCGCTGAAGCTGGGCTTTAGGCCTATGAACGCTAAAGAAAGCCTAATAAGGTATGTAAGAGGTGAATTTGTGTAAAGGAGGTAAATCATGGTTAAGGCTTTTAACTGGCAATTAAAGAGGGAGATAGTATATCCCTATGAGCCTAAGAGACCAAGGCGGCAGTTTGCAGTGGTTATGGATCTCAACAAATGCATAGCCTGTCAAACCTGCACCGTAGCCTGCAAGACCAACTGGACGCCCGGTAGGGGACAAGAGTACATGCTATGGAACAACGTAGAAACCAAGCCTTGGGGTTTTTATCCTTTAGGTTGGGATGTAAAACTTCTTGAGCTCTTGGGAGGTAGTAAGAAGACTGTGTTTGACGCACCAGAAGGTGAGAGAGTTTTGGGCTACAAGCCAGAGGAGATGGACTGGATGTACCCAAATGTAGGTGAGGATGAAGTTAACGAGCCTGTGGATGTGGGGACCGTCCTTGAGGATTTGCCCCACCCTATTTGGATGTTTTATCTACCCCGCATATGCAACCACTGTACATACCCAGCATGCGTCGCCGCGTGCCCAAGACAAGCTATATACAAAAGAGAAGAGGATGGTATAGTGCTTATAGACGCGGAAAGATGCGAGGGTTACCAAGAGTGCATAAGGGCATGCCCTTATAAAAAAATCATGTTCAACTTTGTAGCACGCATATCACAAAAGTGTATAGGATGCTTTCCCAGGATAGAGGAAGGCTTACAACCTCAGTGCGTCATAACCTGTATAGGCAAGATTAGGATCATGGGGTTTATAAACCCTCCCGACAGAGCAAGACTGGATAACCCAATAGACTTTCTGGTGCATGTAAAGAAGGTAGCACTGCCTCTTTATCCACAGACGGGCTTGGAACCAAACGTTTACTACATACCCCCGATAAACGTCCCTACGAGGTTTTTAAAACAAATGTTCGGAGACGGTGCTGAGCATGCGGTAAAAACTTACATGAACATGAGGGAAGGAAAAGAACCCGAGCTTTTAGGACTCCTTCATCTCTTTGGTTGCACACCGCAGATAATACACTCCTTCAAGGTTGTGGATAACGAAGCCATAGGTTACGACGAAAAAGGCAGTGAGATAGTGAGGGCGCCTATAGTAGAACCAGTGCAGGAGAGGCCTCACAAGGATGAAAAGTTTGGCGTTGTCAGGCAGGATATACCTTAAGGAGGTTGAGCCATGTTTAAAGTTTTTGCTCTCCTTACGGGCCTTTTAGTAAGCTTTGTGTGCGCTCAAGAGATAGTATCCAAGAGGGTCCGTGAAGTTCCCGTGGATCCTCTATCTCCCACCTGGAGGGCTGCTAAGGAAGTAGAGATAAGCCTTATGGGACAAATGGTAACTACACCTATGAACCCTAAACCATCCGTAACTAAAATTCGGGTCAGAAGTGTGAACGACGGTAAAAGTATAGGTTTCCTCCTCGTTTGGGAAGATAAAAGTGAGGATAGATTCCATCTAATAGACAGACTTTCGGACGCAGTAGCAGTGCAAATACCTTATAAACCCACCACCGATTGTTCTGTGACTATGGGAGATGCAAACTGTAGAGTTCTCATACTCCACTGGTCTGCTTTTAGACAAGAAAATATTGACAATACCTATGCGGATGTTTCCAAAGTATACCCCAACTATGCCTATGACTGGTATCCTCATGCGGTTCCCCCTTACGAGTATCCTAAGGATTGGGGAAATCAATACGCCCTTAACTATTTGGGTGGAGAGAAGGTTTATCGGAAGAACACCTTTACAACACCTGTCAGGGAGATAGTGGCAGAAGGTTACGGTTCTTCCACCTGGAAGGACATACAAGGAGCCCAGGGTAAGGGTGTATACAAAAAAGGTAAGTGGCATGTAGTCATAAGGAGAGACTTTGCTGAACCTAACACAAGCAATCCAGATTGGGGCCCAGGTAAGGAAACTTACGTAACCTTCTCTGTTTGGGATGGTTCCAATGGAGAGATTGGGGCGAGAAAATCCCTCAGTTATTCCTGGATAAAGTTAGTAATTGAGGAGAAGTGATATGGAAAAATATAGGGCCTTTGTTGCTAAATTTCTGTCGTATGCTTTATCGTATCCTGACAGAGATACGCTTACAGCTCTGGGGGAGGGTCTTGAAGATCTCTCCCTCTCCTTAAAGCTTTTGGGAATAGATTTTGATGTTGAAAAGCTTAAGGATACACTCAAGGACTTGGATGAGGATAAGCTACTCGCCCTAAAAGGTGAGTATAACAGTCTATTTGCAACAAACCTAAGAGCCCCCAATTGGGAAACAGCCTATGAGCTTGACAAAGTGGGAAGAAGAGTATATGAGCTTGCGGACATACAGGGTTTTTACAGGGCTTTTGGTCTGGAAGTAAAAGATGTAGAACCTGATAGCATAGTAGCGCAGCTAGAGTTTATATCCTTTCTGTTCCTAAAGATAGACTTTGCTAAGAAAAAAGGTATAAAAGAAATGGATGATGTATGTTCCAAGGCTCTAGTGGAGTTTATGAAGAACCATGCAGGACGTTGGTATAAACTCTTCACAGACCTTGTTATAGAAAACACGGAGGAGGAATATTACAAAGAGGTAGCTAAGCTCCTTAGAGCCTTTTTAGATGCAGAAACTAAGCCTATAGAAGGCATAAAGGACCTTTTGGAATACAGAAAAGAGCTCTTGGACGGTAGCATGTGGGAGTGTGGTTTAGGGCCTGAGAAGCTAAGCTAAAATAATTTCCATGTTGGAAAAGTTCATAGGTGCACTCGTGGGGTCAGCCTTGGGGGATGCCCTGGGTAAGAACGTAGAGGATATAACGCGGGAGGAAATATACTCTTACTACGGTGGGAGAATAGAAGATTTTGTAGAACCCCATCCCCACAGTCCAGCCTTTGGTCTTGAACCGCATCAAACTTCAGATGAGACTACCATAACCACCATCCTTTTGGAGAGTATACTGGAAAGGAAAGCCTTGGACGTAAGGGACTTCCTCACACGCCTCCTAAGATGGAAGGATCAAGAGGAAAAGCACAGAAACCCAGACCCAACACTTTTGGTATCCTTAGAGCTCATCCGACAGGGCTTGGACCCAAGGACGGAGGGTATAGACTCCGCATCCGTCGAAGGAGTGCTAAGATGTCTGGCGGTTGCCCTCTTCCACTACGAAAACCCCTATCTTTCTGCGGAAGCCGGGAGGCTCGTGTCCTTGCTTACCCATTACGGCGAGGACGTATACGACGCAAGCGCAGTGTATTCCGCCCTCATATCGCTCCTTCTTCAGGGAGCTTACGACCTCAGCAGTCTTGGGTCAAGGCTTGAGCTTTTGGACTTTCTCAAGGGCATGGCAAAGAGGGAAAGGATTAAGGAACGATTGGATAGGGTAAAGGAGCTCTTGCAAAGCGGGGCGGACTTGGACAGTGCCATAATGGAGCTGGGAAACTCCACACACGTGCTTGAAGCCCTACCCTTGTCCATCTTCATCTTCCTTTCCAACCTCCATGACCCTCAGAAGGCTCTCTTTGATGCGGTCAACTCCTACGGAGAGTTGGGAGGAGACACGGACGCCATAGGCTATCTGGTGGGTTCCATGGTGGGCGCATACCTGGGAGTGCAAGCCCTACCCCAAGAACTCCTTGAAAAGCTTGAAAACTTGGATTATCATATTCTTCTGGCGAAAAAGCTCTACCGGATGAAGGAGGAAAAAGATGGCTTATAAGCTACAAGAAGCCTTTTTGAACACTGCGAGGAAGAAGAGGGTAAAGGTTACCGTATACCTCATCAACGGAGTAAGACTTCAAGGAAGGGTAAAATCCTTTGACCTTTACACCATGCTGTTGGAAGACGGACGCCAGCAGACACTGGTCTACAAGCATGCCATAACCACCATAATACCGGCGGAGAGGTTGGAGATAGAGTTTGAAGAGGAGGGCATCCCGGGAGCGGTCTAAGGACCGCTTATCCTTTCCAGCACCCTTCTGTAGCCCTCCATCAGATCCCCTAAGTCAAACCTGAAGCGGTCCTTGTCCAACTTCTCCCCCGTTTTGATGTCCCAGAGCCTGCAGGTGTCGGGAGATATCTCGTCTATGACCCCGATGGAGCCATCATCAAACCTTCCAAACTCCAGCTTAAAATCCACGAGCAAGAGCCCGTGTTCCTTAAAAAACTCCTTCAAGATTTGGTTCACCTCAAGGGCTGTGCCTTTGACCGTCTTAATCTCTTCCTGTGTCATCAAGCCAAGAAGGAGTATGTGCTCGTAGCATATGAGGGGGTCCTTCAGCTCGTCGCTTTTGTAGAAAAACTCCACCAAGGGTTTTTCAAACTCCATACCTTCCTTCAAACCCAGCCTTTTACACACACTGCCCGCGGACACGTTCCTGACCACCACCTCCACGTCTATCCTCTGGGCTTTTCTGACAAGCATCTCCCTGTCGGAGAGCTTCTTTATAAAGTGTGTCCTTATGCCCTTTTTGTTCAAGAGCTCAAAGATGAGGGAGGATATGGTGTTGTTTAAGGTGCCCTTGCCCTCAACCTCCGCCCTCTTCTGGGCGTCAAAGGCGGTGGCGCTGTCCTTGAAAAAGACCACATACTTGTCCGGCTCCCAAGTGCTGTAAACTATCTTTGCCTTACCTTCGTAGAGCTTTTCCATGTTAAAAGCTTACAAAACCACGCCCGCCGGATGCGATGCCCTTGAGCCTGAGCTCCAAGTCTCCCGGCTTGTTTGCATACATAAGAGCGGTGTTAAAGTCTATAAGCCCAGCCCTGTAGAGCTCCTCCAGATGCTGGTCAAAGGTTTGGGTTCCGTAGACGGTCCTTCCCTTTTCCAACAGGGCGGGTATTTCGTCCAGCTTGGTAGGGTCCACTATGCATTCCTTGATGGAGGCGGTGTTGACCAACACCTCCACCGCGGGCACCACGCCCTTCCCGTCCGCCCTTGGCAGTAGCCTTTGGGAGAATATGGCAATCAGGGTTTCGGCGAGCTGTATGCGGACCTGCTCTCTTGATTCCAAGTTGAACATACCCACCATCCTGTTTATGGTTTCCTTGGCATCTAAGGTGTGAAGAGTGGACATGACCAGGTGTCCCGTCTCCGCAGCCTGAAGGGCGGTGGTTGCGGTCTCGGGGTCCCTTATCTCACCCACCATTATGACGTCTGGGTCTTCCCTCAGGGATGCTCTGAGCCCCTTGGCAAAGGATGATGTATCTATTCCCACCTCACGCTGAACTATGTAAGACTTTTCATCCTTGAAAAGATACTCTATGGGGTCTTCTATGGTAACTATCACGTCCGAGCGTGTTTTGTTTATGGCGTCAATCAGGGATGCCAGGGTGGTGGACTTTCCGGAGCCGGTGGGACCGGTAACCAGTATCAATCCTTTGGTGTTTTCCAAGGCAATCTTTTTCATCACGGGCGGGAGGTTCAATGCTTCAAAGGGGGGTATCTTGAAGGGTATGGTGCGGAAAGCCATGCCTACCGTTCCCCTCTGTCTGTATACGTTGACCCTAAAACGTGCCAGACCGGGCAACGAGTAGGAGGTATCTGCCTCACCATACTCCTCAAACTCCGCCTGTTTTTTCCTGTTTTTTCCCAGGACCTCGCTCAGGAACATGTCCATGAGCTCATCCTCAATCGGTGGGAAATCCTCCATCCTCTGAAGCTTCTTCTTTAACCTAACAAAGGGTACTTGACCGGTCTTTAGGTGTATGTCCGATGCTCCCAGCTCTAAGGCTCTCTTAAGGATTACCTGAAGCATTAAAGGCTACCTCTCTTACCTTTCTCTCTATCTCCTCAGCCAAGTCAGGGTTTTCCGAGAGGAACTTTCTCGCTTGGTCTCTTCCCTGCCCCAGCTTTACATCACCGTAGCTATACCAACTGCCGGACTTGTTTATTATCTTGAGTTCTGTTGCGGTGTCTATGAGGTCGCAGAGCTTGCATATACCCTCGCCGTATAGCACGTCAAACTCCGCCTCTTGGAAGGGAGGTGCGAGCTTGTTCTTTACGACTCTTACCCTTACCCTGTTGCCCGACTTTTCTCCGCCGTCCTTGACATCACCCACACGACGCACATCCAAGCGCATGTCCGCAAAGAACTTGAGCGCTCTACCGCCGGGCGTGGTCTCCGGGTTTCCGAACATCACCCCTATCTTTTCCCTGAGCTGGTTTATGAAGATGAGCGCTGTGTTGGATTTGTGGACTATGCCCTTGAGCTTTCTAAGGGCTTGGGACATGAGCCTTGCCTGCTTGCCCACGTGCGCCTCGCCTATCTCTCCCTCCAGCTCATCCTTGGGAACGAGCGCAGCGACCGAGTCTACAACTATCACATCCACCGCACCGCTACTTGCCAGACTCTCCGCTATCTCCAGCGCCTGCTCTCCGTAATCGGGCTGTGATATGTAGAGCCTTTCCACATCCACGCCGATTCTTTCCGCATACTTGGGGTCCAGGGCATGCTCCGCGTCTATGAAGACCGCTATGCCTCCGAGCCTTTGGGCGGACGCTATGATGTGAAGCGCCAGGGTGGTCTTACCCGAGGACTCGGGACCGAATATCTCCGTTATCCTGCCCCTCGGTATGCCACCTATGCCGGTGGCCATGTCAAGGGCTATGGACCCTGTGGGTATGACGTCCACCTTTACTTTTTCTGCGCTCTTTAAGGGCATTATGGAACCCTTCCCGTAGCGCCTTTCGATGGACGTTATCACGCTTTCCAAAACCTTGCGTCTTTCCAAACTTTCCGTTTGCTCAGCCATGTCTTCAATCAAACCTCCACTATTCTTGGCACTACAAAAAAGCCCTCCGCCCTCTGGGGCGCGTTCAGGAGCGCTTCTTCTTGGGAGAGACCCTTCTGCGGTATGTCCTCCCTCATGGGCGTCCCATGGGTAGACATGCGGAAGGGTTCTACGCCTTCCGTGTCCACCTCCGAGAGCTGACGGACAAACTCAATGATATCCACCAGCTGTCTGCCGAGCCTTTCCTCCTCTTCTTTGCTTAGCTCCAACCTCGCCAGATGAGCCACCTTCTTAACCTTTTCTACATCTACCATCCTTAATAATAATTTTAATCCGTCCTCCGCACTTGGACAGGGGGTTTTGGGACCTTAGGGTCTTCTCAGCCTTCTCACAAGCATGGCAATGGGGACAAGCAGGTAGGGAAGTAAGGAGGATATACCGCTTGACGGGTTGACCGAACACCCACCGCCCGAGGTGGAGATGTTTTGTCCGAAGGCGGGGTCCGTGCCTTGCCCGCTTACCACCACGGTGAGAAGAACGAGGGAGCCTGACCTTATAGAAAAACTCCCCGAATAAGACCCTACGGATTGGGGTTCAAACTTAACGGTTATGCCCGCGGACATTCCGCTTTGAAGGGATACAGAGCCCACACCGCAAAGGGGGATACCGGAGACGCTAAAGGCGGTAGGTAGGGCGGCGTTGTCTATGCAAACCGTGTAAGAACCCGAGGAGACGTTCACGGTGATCAGGTTCGTTGCGGTCCTGTTTATAGGAACGCTCCCAAAGTCAATAAGGTTTGACGGAGAGACATTAAGGGGGGATACAGCAACACCCGTGACCGCCACCGCTATGCTTTGAGAGCCGTCGCTCACGGTTATGGTCCCCGCATATGTGCCCACCGCGGTAGGTTGAAAGGTTATGGTAACCGTGCATGAAGAGTTTGCGCCTATGGCACATGAAGTGGAAGACAGGCTGAAAACAGAAGGTAAGTTGGATGTTATGTTGACGGTGACGGGAGTAGAGCCGTCGTTGTTTATGGTTAGAGTTTGCACCATAGCGGAACCTATGGGAACATCCCCGAAGTCAACATTGACGGGGTCAACGCTTATCTGCGAAAATGCAACGCTTACAAACATCAAGACCAATAAAAAGAGTCTTCTCATGTCCTTACCTCCCTCACTGGTTTATCCTCAGCTCCACTGTGGCATAGGCATCACCCGCTCTTAGCTCTATCCTGTCTATAAAGCTGTTTTGTTGATTACCCACTATGGCTGGGATGCGGACATAGAACACCGCACCGCGCTCACCCGTCTCTATGTAGAAGGGAGAGCTTACCCTGCTCGTGCAGTTGGCGTCCAGATGAAACTCATACCTTGCGGGCGTCCTGGGATAGGCAAAGGCTCCGGAAACATAAACCCGGACGTCCACCAGGAGCCTGCCTTGGCTGTCCTTGACCACAGCGCTTATGGGTTGGCACACATCACCTACAATGCTCTGCTCTATGGATGAGGGGTGGACCTCTATGGTAGACCCTACGGGCACAAAACCCGAGCCTCCGCAGGCGCTTAAGCACACCAGACCCACAAGGGTAAGTATCCTTTTCATCCTACTACCCTCCTCTTTGGCTAAAATTATAACTCATTTCCCGTTGGCGACGAGCCTTAAATACTCCCCGTAGACCCTTATCACATACTCGGTTAAGCCCACGGGCTTTCCTTTATTATAACAATCAATGGTCTTTATCAGGCTGTCGGGGTATCTGTCTTGGCAGTGTCTGAGGACCATCGCTCCCATGTGTATGTTGTAGCACGCATTGAAGAGCCACTCCCTCGGAATTTTATACTTCTTAACCCAGTAAGAGTTTATCTGCATCAGCCCGTAGTCTTGGCTTCCGTCTGCGTTGGTGTTTATGGCTTTTGGATTTAGAGAGCTTTCCACCTTGGCTATGCTTGCCAGAAGGTAAGGGTCTACACCGTAGCGCCCGCCGGCGGTGAAAAAGCAGTCAAAGAAGGCATGGCTGAAGCCAAAGAGCAGTAATACACCCAAGAGAAGCATGCTAACATTTTAACTGAACTGTCAGGACTTATCCTATCACTTACCTTATGATAGTATGTATGGAGCGAGAGCTCATCAAGAGGGTGGCGGACGGAGACGAACATGCTTTTAACGTGTTTTTCAAGCTATACAAGGACAGGGTGTTTGCCTATTGCTACAACTGGACGCAGAACTATGAGGATGCGGAGGAGCTGGCGGTGGAAACCCTCTACAGGGTCTGGAAGAAGGCTGGTTCTTTCAGGGGAGACTCTAAGGTCTCCAGTTGGGTGTTCGGCATAGCGAGGAAGGTATGCTTGGAGTTCATGAGGAGCAAGAAGATGGTGTATCTGGAAATCCAAGAATGGGATGCGGTCTACGAAGACTCTCAGGAGGAGTGGGATACGGAGCTCGTCAGGGACGCCTTGGAGAGTCTGGACCCACTCCACAGGGAAGTGCTATTTTTGGCTTATTACGAAGAACTGCCCTACGAGGAGATAGCCAAAATCTTGGGCGTCCCATCGGGGACGGTAAAGAGCAGGGTCCACAACGCCAAGAGGAAGCTCAGAGAAATCTTAGAGGCAAGGGGCTATGGAAGACAAGCTTAAAAGAGCAGTAAAGGAGTATTTTGGCGGGATGAGACCTCCGGACTCTCTGGAGGATAGACTGCGCCGAAGGATGCTCTCCGAACTGAAGCTATACAGACGTTTGGCTTACGCGCAGGCGGCGGGGATTGTTCTTCTGTGCCTTCTTCTTCTCTTTAACCTCTTTGAGGGTAGGGAATACGAGACCATGTCCGCCGGCACCGCTCACTACCATATAATATTCAGGGAGGGCGTGAGCATGGATGAAGTCTCGGATATTCTTCTCAAGCACAAGGCACGCATAGACGGTCCCACGCAGGCTCAGACCTACGAGCTAATAGCAAAGGAGCCGGAAGATGTTCTACGTGAGCTAAGGCAGAAGGGTCTGGTTAAAGAGGTCCTGCGGTGAAGAGCCTCCTTGCCTTCCTCCTCAGCTCGTCGCTGGTCTTCTCACAGACGGTAGTGGTTCCCATACCGGGTGATGATAAGCAGGGTGGAGGCGGTGGAGGCGGGGGCGTAGGTGCGGTCTTGGCGGGTCTTGTCATCGGCGGTTTACTTACCCTCATCCTCAGCAAAGTGGCGAGCGCGGGGGCTCCCTCGGGAGAGAGCTCTCAAAGACTTACCTTCGTGCCGGGCTTGTTCATAGTGGTCTTTAAGGGGCGTCCCGAGCTTTCCTCGGTGGGAGAGGTCCTTGACGTGGAGAGCCTTGAGGACATAAGCTTTGCGCTCATAAAAAGCGATGAGTCTTTTAAGGAGTTTGAGAAGAAGGCCGGCGCCTTGTCAGAGGTGCTTTTTATTCAGCCCCAGTATGTCTACGAGCTCTTTTCTGAACAGCTGGAGGGAAGGCAATACTACCTCAAGGAGGCAAAGCCCTGCGGAGCGGAAGATAGGGTGATAGCCATCCTTGACACGGGCGTGGATACGGAGCATCCGGATCTAAGGGGTGCCTTTCTGAGGGTTGAGAACTTCCTGAGCAGTCCCTACGGGGCGGAGGAACACGGGACCGCGGTGGCATCCCTCATAGGTGCACGCAGGAACGGGGTCGGCATGCTCGGGGTTGCCTATGAGAGCAAGCTGGTCTCCCTAAGGGTGTGTGAGGAGGGTAGGTGTTTCAGCTACTCCATAGCCAAGGCTCTTGCGTGGGCTTACAGGAACAGACCGCACATAATCAACATGTCCTTTGGGCTTTACGGCGAGGACAGGTTGGTAAACTTGCTCTTGGAGAGGCTCAACGGGGCAGGGGTCAAGATGACCGCGCCGGTAGGCAACAGGGATGGTCCCATACCCTTCCCCGCCCGCAGTCCTTACGTCATCTCCGTGGCGGGTGATTGTTTTCCGCAAGGGCTGTGTCAGAAGGCAAAGACGCGTATGTCTTACAGGGACTTGCTGGTAGCCCTTCCCGGAGGCTCCTACGGCATAAGGAACGGGACATCCTTCTCTTCAGCCTTAATGGCGGGTAGGTTGGCATGTCAAGGGCATTGATGCTCTTTCTTTTATTACTCTTCTCATGCGGGGGTGAAAAGGCGTCCGAGCCCGCTACCCTGCTTTTGAAGCTTTCCTCCCAAACGGACGCCCCCTACTACACCAAGGTGGAGCTTTACATAAACGGACCGGACACGGAGCCTCGGGTTTACGTCAAAGAGGGTAGGTTCCTTCCGGGCTCTTCCGTGGTCTTTGAGGTGGATATACCCGAGGGTAAGGAGCGCCTCTTTGAAGCCATCCTCTACGACCACCTTTCAAGACCCGTCTACTACGGCTCTCTCACACAGGACAGCAAAAAGGACAGCGTCCACGTGCTGGAGCTCTTCCCCTCTTACCGAAGGCTCTCCTTCCCCTTAGAGCTCTCCGACTCCTTGATGGAGCAACACAGCATAGGGGTGGAGGTCTTTTTAAGGAGTGAGGACCTATACTTTGAGAGGAGCGCAGGAATACACACGGACAGCCTTGAAGGCTACCTTCTGGGCAGGTATGTTTGCATAAAAAGAGATATAAGGACCTCATGCCATTACCTACCCAGCCTAAAGGACGGCATACTGCCCTTGAGGGTGGAGGATTACAAGAGCTTGGAGATAACATCGCCGGCGGACCACACCCTATACCTCTCGGGAAGTGTATGGGGATTTCTCTACGGAAGCGCAAGCTTTCCCCTTAGCTCCGACAGGGTCTCATCCCAAGGCATAATACTGACAGCCTTCAACGCAGAACCCTATCTGTATGTAGGTCCTCCGACCGAGAGGGTGGACCTCACGGTTGCGTGTCCCGACGCCTGCCTTGATGTGGGCTTGCAAGTGCAAGGGCTTGAAGATTATCAGGTAGAGCCGGCGGAGCTCATCTACCGCAACATAAAGGCTCGGGCGAGCTCCTACGATGAGCCTCTCAGGGTGATAAGGGTGGACGGGGCAGAATACATCCTGAGGGTCTCCCGAACTTACCAGACTGCGGAGTGCGACGCACGGGCGGTTGCGGGGGTGCTAACCGATGACCTCACACAGCCGGTGAGCCTCAGGGTTTACACCTACGAGCCGGTTATCAAGCTCGGAGATATAACCTACCTGAGGGTATACGACCCGGAAGAGCTTTCGGAGTTTTACATGTCCTGCCATCGGAACACCAACAACCAAAGGGTGCTTATCATAACGGGCGGTGGCGGTAAGCTCTGGGTGGAGTGGTCCAAGCCGGCGCAGGGAGTGAGCAAACGCTGGGGCATGCTGGTGGACTTTCCCGCTGAGGAGATGGTAAACCCCGACCACGACGTAAACATAAGCCTTACACCGAATGGAGACCACCTTCTGGTCAGATTGGAAAGAAGGGGGGTGAGCCGTTGCGAGCTACTGCTGGAAAACGCCCTCCTTAGGCTCTCTGTGGATTACATACCTCCACACAGGAGCAGTCTCAAGATAAGACTACCGGAGGAAGCCTTGCAGAGTATGTTCCACTACTACCTTAGGTGCTACACCCCCGACGGGTGGAGTTTTGTGGAGGTTCAAAGCTTTACTGAATCAGTTTTTTAAACCCGTCCTCCGTAAGGAGACCGAAAACGGGTCTACCCCCTTGTCCTATGGCTACCGCGGTATTCCAAAAGCCCAACCTGTTGAGGAGGTTGGCGGTTTCCGCCATTATGTCGTCCGCCTCTTTGCATGTGCTTTGGGACTTATAATCTCCTATGAGCTCGTCTATTCCCTTCTTGTCGCATATGAGCGCCTTAGCCCTCTCGTTGGTGAGGCTGGGAGCAAGGACTATGTGGAGCTTGACTTTATACTTATCCGAAAAGTCTTTAGCCCATTTTACGTTCTGTATACCCAACTTATCCTCTGGGTTTACGACGAGGATTATACCTTTTTCTCCGCTACCGTAATTGATGGATGCCAACTTCCTCAGCTTTTCCAAATCTTCCTTTGACACCTTCCAAGCTTCCTCTACCCTCTCTGCGGTTACGTTTTTCTTGTTCTTCACATCTATGACGTTGCCGTCAAAAGCGTAAGTTGCATCCTTATTCAGGTAAACCACGTAGGGTCTTGGACCCACCTTCACGATGACCTCACAAACACCTCCGCCGAACTCCTTCAAGGGCGTTTTACTCTCTATCTGGAACTTATCACCCAGGTAGGGCTTCATCACAGACTTAATCTGCTCGTCCGAGGGGCACGAAGACCCCAGCATGCCCTGACAACCCGTAAGCACAAGGGGTAGGGCGAGTAGAACCACCTTTTTCATCCTCTTCCTCCTTTCAAAGATTGAAATTATACCATGATCGTGGATGATGCGGGACACTTCCGAGCCACTTTGCACGGGCGGGGGCATGTCCTATAAAGCCCTCTCCTCACCAGACGCCTGAAAAACACGGACAAAAGCAGGAGGACAAGCGCATAAAGGGCGGAGTTGGAAGGTGAAAGGGAGCAACCGCCACCGCCTCCACCGCCGGAAGAGCCTTGGGATGGGGGGGTGGTTCCGTCGGAGGGTTGGGCGTTGTAGTCTCCTACGTAAGCCTTGCCGTAGCCGTAGGCGTTGTTGGGGACAGAGCCTGTGGCGGGGTCCGTCTTGGCGTTGGATATGAGGACCTGCCTTACACCGCTCACGTCCAAGTTGGGGTTGGCTTGCAAAATCAGTGCAACAAGACCGGCGACGACGGGGCTTGCCATGGATGTGCCAGCTTTCAGTGTATAAAGCTCATACGGACCGCAGGCGTCGGGGTTGTTGTTGGTGTAAAAGGCGTTGGCGGAGCATACAAAATGACCTCCCGCCACCACATCGGGCTTTATCCTGCGGTCCCTTGTGGGACCCCGTGAGGAGAAATGGGACACAGAACCAAGTAAAAACTCATTTCCCACGTTGGGTGTAACCTTTACGGCGATGGAGCCAGCGGTTATCACGTGGGGAGAGGTGCCGGGCATGACTACCGTGCCGGCATAACCGCCCAAGGGGTCAAGGGGTGTGTAAGCCAGAAACTCCGAAGAGAGGAACACATCGGCCAAATACATGTCCACGTTGCCGGAGCCAGAGATGGGGACGAGTTTTACGCTGATGAGACCCGAGCAGTCCGTAGTTATAAAGAAATTCCCGTCGCCGTTGAGAGGGCTGGGGCGTTTGTTTTCCATGTATGCGGAGCATGAACCGAAATGGTGGAACGCTTCCGAGCCAGGGTCAACGCCCTGACAGTTGGCGTTCACGCACAGCTCCGCCCGAAGGCTCAGGCCTTGAGAATACCAGCCGTCTATGGCACTGATACCCCCCGAGTTGATGGGAACGCTGACCTCGGAGGAGAGGTTGGGAATTTGAGCGTGTATCCTGGCGTTTCCATCGTTGCCCGCTGCGGCGACCACCACAAAGCCGGGGGAGGAAAGCTGTTGTATCTTTCTTTCCAAGAGGGATGTGCCGTCGTGGGGTCCCATGTGCGTTCCCAAGGACATGTTTACCACCATGGGTTTTCCGAGCCCGTCCTTCTTGGACCTAAGATACTCAAGACCTTTTATCATATCCGTGTCAAGGATACCTTCATCCGAGGTTACATCCACCGCTATGATGTCGGACTCGTAGGCTATGCCCGTGTAGGGTCCGGTGAGTGAGCCTACCGCTATGCCCGCCACGTGCGTGCCGTGACCGTCCACGTCCATGTTGCATACGTTGGAGTTTATGAAGCTGTTTATCCTGTTTGAGTCGTATTCGGTGTCGGTGGAGGGTTTGTAGTAAAAGAGTATGCGTGTGGAGCCGTCGGGCTTTCTGAAGGCGGGATGACACCAGTTGATGCCCGTGTCCATGATGGCGACCACCACACCCCTGCCGGTGAGGTTGGTAAGGCTTGCGCCCGTGCCGAGGTAGTAGGGGACCGCACCCGTGATGTCCGAAGGGCTAAGAGCCTTGTTGCTTGATAGGGAGACGGACCAGGGGAAGGATGAGGACACGGAGACGGTCAACGTGCCGTCCTGACAGCTCAAAGCGGAGGCACTGCCCGAGCAGGAGCCGGAGAAGGAGAGGTTTGCGTCGGTGTGTATGCGGAGGGTCTGCCCCGCGTAGGTGCGGAGATTAAAGCTCTGACTGCCCGTTCCCCTGATGCCCAGGGCGGGGTTGCGGACAACGTCCAGCATGGGATACAGCCTTATGGGCTTTTCCACGTAGAGGACGCGGGGGTCCCTCTCTAACTGTTGAAGAGAGACGGTCTTGAGGTTAACCACCTTCACCGTTCCGTCCCTGTAAAGCACCTTCACATCCTTGGAGAAGGAGAGGGAAAAGAGCAAAAGGAGTATGACAAGGGGCATACTAAATTCTCCTTCTCTTGGCTTCTTGGTCTCCTCGGTTCATAGCCTCATAGTATTCCCTGTATTTCCTGCCTAACCACTCTTGCTCTTTCTTCCTGTATTCCCGCATAGCCTCGAGTAGGGGTCTTTTAACCTTTCCTGCCTTCTCTTCTCCAGCTCCTCCTCGCACTCCTTAGTCTTCTTCATGGCTTGAAGCACCTGGGGAGGGAGGTTAAAGTCTTGCTTGCCCTCCGAGGGCTGTAATGAGGGGGTCTGGGAAGGCTTTGAGGATGTGGTGGTTTCCTCCTGCTTCTGCGGTGGGTAGTTTGAGCCGACGTAGACCGAGCCCGCAAGGAGCAGTGCGGTCCCCGCCAGCAGAAGGTTTCTGTCGGGTTTCATGTCTTACCTCCCGTTTGTGTAAGGTGAGCCTTTTTTTACCTTTATGAGCCTTATGAAGTTTTGGAGGGATGCCAGGTGGGCGTATATATACCTGAGGTAGCCCTTTTCCCTGAAGTCTATGATGGTATCTCTGGGAAGGGCGGTAAGGCGCACCTCGTCCACGTAGTTGATGGGTATCTCCTCGTCCTTGTAAACAAACTTACCTCCCCTTATGAGTTCGTTGGAGACTACGGCGTCCACGAATTGCCTCATCTCATCCCAGCGGTTCAGGAGTGTGCGTGCGGGCGCCACGAAGTTCTCTTCAAAGTAAGGGTTAAGGACGCCGTCTTGAAGCACGGGCTCTCCCTGGGTCTGTGAGAAGCCGGGACATCCCAAGTCCATGTTTATAGCCATCTTCTCCGACTTCTTGGGGACCACGTAAATCTTGCCATCGGACATCTCCAAACCCATGGTGAAGAAGGGATACTGCTTGCAAGCCAAGGGTTTTTCCTCGCCCAGCGCACAGCCCGTCCGGGGCCTTAGGTGGACGCAGGGCATGCTCTTGTCGTTGGATAGCTTGAAGATGGCGTGGATGCTCCAGCCCTTGCCGTCGTGGACGAAGACCAAGGGGAAGTGTCTGGAAAGGGAGACAAGCTCGTCAAGTATGATGTTGGTGGAGACGGGAAGATAACAACAGGAGGAGGGACAATCCTTTCCCAAGCAAAACCACCTGAGGTCCTTATGTTTAACCTTGTCTAAGACTTCAACCCTCTCAAAGAGCCTTTCCATGTCTGATTGCCTTAAAAATAAAAAGCCCCCACGAGGGGGCGCAGGCATTACCACACCTTGAAGACGTTAAACAGACATGCGGTGGGAGGTGCGGGCAGGTTGTTGAAGTTGTTGGTGCTGTCCTTATACCAGACGTTGTCATAATAATCGGAAGGACACTTGGCATTAACTATGGGTTTGTAGACGTTGGCTACCTTGTCCAGGGTGTGGAGCTTGACATTACCGCCCCTTGCGGAGAAGTCGGTGAAGGGCACGTTGAGGAGGGATGTGTTGACGTTGCCGTTTGTCAGGTTGATGAGGTAAGGAGAGTTGATGACGGTGGTAAAGTATGCGGCGAGGATGTTGTGAAGGGCACCCTCCAAGTATCCGCCGTAGTTTGCACCGTCGGAGAGGACGTTGATGTCAGACTTGATTTTGTTATAAACATTGGAGAAGGCGGTTTTGGTGAGGTTATGGAGTGTGCATGTGCCGTTGGTGGTTAGTGTTCCGGGGGTGCAGTAGGCGACCTTGTTAACGTTATATGTTATGCCGACTCCTCCGAAGACCATGCCGTTGCCGTCGGAGATGAGGTAGGTATCAACGGCGTCAGATGTTGTGCTGTAAGAGGGGTCTATGGCGCCTCCGTTGTAGAGACCGTTGCCGTCGGTAACCACCCAAGAGAACATGGAATTGTCAGAATTATCATCATCAGTCGGCGGTAGGGCACACATTATCCTGTTGGTGCCGTCGCCCACGACCATCTCCGTTATGGCTTTGGTGTATTTGGGGTCGGTGGGTCTGTTGCTATTTGTTGCGGCGTCCCACTCGTACCCTGCGGCGGTCATACACGCATTGACCGCTTTTATCACGGGCGTCTTGAGGGCTACGTTGGTGGGCTGTGCGGAGCTGTAGATGTAGTGGAAGAAGTTGCCTCCGTCGCCCATAAGGATGCTGTTGTCGTGGGGCAGTATCTGATAGCTGGCAAGGTCGTCGTTACCGCTGGTGTTCTTGCAAGCGGTTGCATATATGTTGCTGGAGTTTATGAAAGCCTCGCGCAGTTCCATATCACCATTACCGTCGCAGTTGTCTATCAGGTAGAGGTGTCCCTGTCCGTCCAAGCCGAACTGGGAGAAGAGGCCAAGATCAGCCTGGGTGGTCACGGGTGTTGTGGATGTGAACACTACCGAACCCGCGCCCGTGTCTATGACCTTGAAGTATTCTACGGTTTCCACGAAATCGTTACCGTCGTTATCAGCAGACACCGCTACGAATACATTATTGCCCACCCTCCTGATGTGACCTTCGGTGATGTTCTTGAGGGGGTCATCACCCGTAGCCGTGTTACTGTAATTGGTCACGGGTATTATGTCCCCGTTGTCATTGATGACGAAGATATGAGAAGGATTGGCAGCGTCCTGCGCGGCGAGTAGCACCGTGTCTCCTTCCCTGTCGTAGATGTAGACAGGTGCCTTGAAGTTATCAAGACCCGACGTGTCCGGGTCCGCGTCTATCTGTGTCTTGGTTCCGTCTTTCTTAACTACATACACGGGACGGCTAGCACTGGTGGGATCATTACCTATTATCACGTAGTTCTCGCCCGCGTAGAGGAGGGCCTCATCGCCCGTGGTTATGAAGTCCACGCACTTGCCGTTGGAGGTGATGACCCAGTCAACGTCTTCACCATCGTCCTCTATCACGAAGTGGGGGAGGAATATCCTATACACGCTCTCATAAGCCACTCCGGCGCATGTCTTGGTTATACCGCTTCCGGGCGTGTAGAGATAGATGTCGTCGCCGCCGCTGTCCGCAAGGGCTACGTTGTCGTTGCTGAACTCGTGGTAGTATTCAAGAATAACGTCGCTACCGGAGAGCAGGTCATTGCCCCACGTTATGGTTCCGTCGCTGTAAACCGTTCCCTCCCTGTATTGTATCGTCTGACCGGGGCTTGTTATACCCGTTATCATCCCCGCCATCACGTTACCCACTACGGAAGGCGGTGGGGGTTGGGATGGGGGTGGGGGTGGTGGTGTACTGGTTGTTCCTCCACCGCCTCCGCCACAGCTTGCCAAGAATCCCGCGCTCATGAGCGCACTCGCCAGTATGAGCGACCTTTTCTTGCTCATGGTTCTACCCTCCTTAAAGAGATTTTCACGCCTAACATTCTACCACAGGCAAGCATGCCTGTCAAGAGTTTTGCACTTTTGCAAAACCCTTTCATAAGGTTTGTGATAAAAAGATGCCCTTCGGTTCACTTTATACCACCCGATATCTCCGTCAGGGGAAGTAGCACGCTGAGGACCACAAAGCCCACCAGCAGTCCCACCAAAATCATGGCTACGGGCTCCGCAAGGCGCGTCCACCTCTCTACGAGCCTGACCGCCCTCATGTGGTAGAACTCCCTGAGCGTATCCAGGGCGCTTTCCATCTCACCCGAGCGCTCACCCGTCCCTACCATGCCTATGAAAAACTCCGTAAACACGCCCGAGGATGCGAGCGCCCTGTGTATGGGCATGCCCCTTACCACCTCCTTTATCACGCCCTCTATGGAGCTTTTCATGTAAGCGTTGGAGAGGGCGGAAGAGCTAAGGAGCAAAGCCCTCTCCACCGGCACGCCGGCGGACAGGTTCACCCTCAAAAGGTGCGCAAAGCGCGAGAGGTTAAAGCAGTAAGAGACCTCTCCCAGCAAAGGAACCCTTAAGAAGAGCCTGTCCCACCTTTCCCTTCCCAAAAGCCTGTCCCTCATGAGGTAGAGAAGGACCAAAAGGGGCGCAAGGTAGAGCGCATAGCCCATCAGGGAGGAGAGAAAGAGCAATGCCTTTGTGGTCAGGGGTAGCTCCCTGCCAAGGCTCACAAGGACCTGACTTATGCGCGGGATTACCAGCTTGAGGACCACAAGCAGGGAGACCGCGGACATGCCTATGACCACGAGGGGGTATGAGACTGCGCTTATGAGCCTGTTTTTCAGCTCCGCGGACTGCCTTAAGAACTCTCCGGCGGTTTTGAGAAGCTCCTCAAGGCTCTGACCCCTCTGGGCGGAGCGTAGCATCTGGGGAACCAAGTCGGGGAAGATGCCGGCGTCCGCAAAGGCTTGGTGGACGCTTACACCCTTCTGTATGTCCCCTTTCATACGGATGAGCGCGGACCTTATAGGCTCTTCATACTGACCCGAGAGGCTCTCCAAGGCTCTGTCAAGCGTGATGCCGGACGTAAGGAGCATGTAAAGCTGTAAGAGTAAGAAGGAAAGCTCTTCCTCGCCCGGTTTTTTCTTCAGCCTCATCTTCTTTCCACCCTGAGGTTCTCAAGGGCCCCGCTTATGACAAGGCTTTGACCCATGACGCTTACCGCCCCGTTTATCCTACCCCCTTGGACCTGCCCGCTACCCATCCCCTCCTGCCCCAGAGCCTTTAGCCTTGCGTCAAAGACCTTTCCCCTGAAGTTCAAAGATAGCTCCTCCAAGGGAAATCCGCCCGCCTTTATGTCCGTCAGGACGAGCCTACCCCTTATGCCATCCTTTACCGTCAGGTCCGCAAGCTTTAGCCCGTAGTCTTTGAGGCACTCAAAGTTCTCACCCTTGATGCGTAGCCCCCCTGAGGGCGAGAGGTCCAAGCTTAGGGCGCTTTTACCGCAGGTAAGCCTTGCCTTAATACCCGAAGGGCTGAGGGATACGTAAAGCCCGTCAAAGCGCCCCAGGGGTCTGTCCTTGGAGTAGATAAAGACATCCTTTAGCCTTAGGCTCAAAGGCCCCTCCCTGACCTCGCGGGCGGTCAGGTAAAGACCCCGCCCCAAAAGGAATCGGTCAAGTATGAGGAACTTGGGCGTTAGGACGTAAAGGAGGGCAAGCATGAGAAGTAGCCAGAGGATGAGCCTTTTCATCTTTTCTTAGACTTTTCCATGAGCTTTTGTAGCTCCTGCGCCATCTTCTGATGCTCTTGGGTGATGTTGGAAAGCTCCTCGGGGCTTTCTATCACGTAGGGTGTGAGGAATATAAAGAGGGAGACCTTGTCCTCGCTCTTGGTGTCGCGCCTGAAAAGCCTTCCGAAGAGTGGCACGTCCATAAGCCCGGGGACGCCCTCGGTGGTATCCAACGTCTTGGTGTTTACCAGCCCCCCTATGATGACCGTCTGTCCCTTCTCCACCACCACGTCCGAGCTTACCTGCCTGTTGGAGGTGACCGGCACCACGTAGCTGAGCTGTCCTATCTGCGGTCGCACATAGTCCACTATCTCCTGAAGGCTAAGGTCCACCCTGAGGCGCAGGTCCTTTTCGGAGATGGAGGGCGTCACCACCAGGTCCAAGCCCACCTCCTTGTAGTCGTAGGTTATGATGGGCTGTCCGTTTATGTCAAACCTCACTCCCGATGCAAAGGGTATGACCTGTCCCACCTTGATGACCGCGGGCTTGTTGTCCAAGGTCAGCACCTTGGGGTTGGAGACGATGTTAAAACCGCTTCCGGTTTGGAGGAGGGAGAAAAGAAGCACCAGGTCGGGGAAGAAAAGAGAGCTTGAGCCTATGGTGATGGTCCTTCCCGCGTTGTTGATAAAGCCCAGTATGAAGTTGCCGGCGAGGATGGAGCTGTAAAGGTCCTGCGCGGAGCCGACGCCAAAGCCCGCCCCTCCCTTATCGCCCAAGACTTGCCACCTGATGCCTATGTCCAGGGCGCTCTTGGTGCTCATCTCCACCACGGTGGCGGTTATGAGGACCTGCCTCCGCTTGATGTCCAGCCTGCTTATCATCTCCTTTACGGTGTTAAACTCCTCCGGCGTGGCATAGATTATGAGAGAGTTGGTTCCCACGTCAAAGCCTATCCTCATCTCTCCCAGCTCCACCGGAGGGAGGGCGGTGGGCGCGGTCTGTGTTTGGGGTGTCTGTTCCCTGCGGATGGGTAGCATCTCTCCCGTTCTGGTCTGCTCTACTGCTCTGGGTTGGGGTGGAGGAGGTGAGGGTGTCTGGGCGGGTGAGACGGACTTACCCAGACTGCTCAGCGTCCTGTGCATCTCCTCCACGGAGACATGCTTTAACGGGACTATGTAGAAGCTCCTGCCGAGGCGCTCCGGTGCGGACCTTTCCAAAAGGTCTATCACCTGTCTTACTGCGCTCTGGAGTTTTCCGTTTCCTACCACTATGAGGCTGTTGGTGTCCTTGTCAAAGGCGGACGCACCCGCCATACCCATCTGCTGTTGGAGGACGCCTATGACGTTCTGGACCGCCTGCTGGACCTGTTGGGCGTTTAGCTTCTTTAAGGGATAGACCTCCACGCTTACGGAGCTTTCGGGCGCGTCGAGGGTCCTTAGGAGCTTCTTAATCTCCTCTATGTTCCTGCCCAGGTCAAGGACGAGAAGGGTGTTGGACTGAAGGTGGACCGCGGTCCTGGCATACTGGGAGAGGAATGGCTGGATTGCCTGCTGGAGCTGTTGCGCCAGTGTGTGCTCCGCCCTGTGGACGTAGATGGCAAGCTCTCCCCGAAGGGGCTTTTTGCGGTCCACCACCTTGGGTGTAGCCTGCTGTATGGGGACTATGCGCGTAAAGGCACCGTCCTGGACCACTCCGTAGCCCTGCAGGGAGAGGGCAAGCACGAATATGTCCCAAGCTTCTCCTACGGAGACGGGTCGTGAACTGCTAACCGTTATACTGCCCTTGACGTTGGGGTCCACTATGATGTTTTTTCCGGTCAGCTCGGACATGAACTTGACCACCGTCTGTATGTCCGCGTTCTGGAAGTTGAGACTTACCCTGCCAGCCTTTTTCTGCTCCTGTGCGGACTTTTCCACCTCCTGGGCGGTCTGTCCCAAGGCGGGGGCTATCAGCATAAGGACTACAAACAACAGACGCAACATCACTCTATCCTCACCTGAAGGGTCTGTTTCTGTCCGTTCCTGATGATTTCCGCCCTGAGACTGCTCTCGTTCCTCAGGGTCTGGAGTATCCTGAAGGCATCCTCTCCGCTCTGTATCTGCATGTTGTTTATGGATAGTAGTATATCACCGGCGTTTATGCCCATGCGTGCGAAGATGCTTGAGGGGTCCACCCACTCAAAGATAAAGCCCACCGTCCTGCCGTTCTCCACGTAGGGGACAAGCCTTATCTGTCTGAACATGATGCCGGGGTCTGCGGTAATCCTCTCAAGCTCGGACTTGCTCACCACGTTGGAGCCCGGCGAAGATGCGGAGGGGCTTTGGCTTTGGGGCGCGCTCTCAAACCTGAAGCTGACCGTGAGGGAGTTCCTGCCGTCGGATAGCTCTACGGAGTTTCTGCGTATGCTGATGACCCTGTAAGGACCTACCTCAGAGCCTATCCTGACCACGCGCGGAACGCCGTCTATCTCCAAAAGAGCCAAGGACCTGCTACCGGAGGAGGTGGCAAGCAGTTTTATATCCTTGAAGGCTTCCTGCCTTTCCTGTCTTGGGAAGAGCCTGCTGAGGTCGGGCATGCCCTCCCGTTGGGGAGAGAGGATAGGAGGCGTAAGCTTGAAAGAGGAGAGGCTTATCAGCAACAGCATTGAGAAAAAAAACACCAGCAAGCTTGAAAGGGACATCAAAAGCATGGTAAGATTATAACATGTGGAAGTTTATTCTGGTGTGCTATCTCCTGCTTACTGGGTGTGCGGGTAGCATGCGGGCAGACTACACCAAGCTGGACCCGGTATTGGCTCAAGCGGTAAGACAAGACCCTAAGGCTTTGGAGTCGGATGAGGTATCCGGCGTGCGTGAGGTCAAGGTGCTCTACAGAGACGGCACGGTCAGGGTTGTAAGGCTCTCGGAGAGAAACCTCAAAAGCTTACTGCAAGACCCTGAGGTCAAGTATGTAGAAGCACCTAAGCGGATGCGCCTGCAGGAGGGCAGATGATAGTCTACACGGGTGTGGACGGAGCTTACAGCGTGAGCGTCTCATACAACCCTCTTAGCAGAAGGTGGAAGGTGGTGGGTAGGAGGGGAAGGACCGTATGCAGTATCCCATCGCGCCTTTGTCTTGTCAAGGTGGAGAAAAAGCCCGTTGAAAAGCGGGCAGACTTTCTCAAAGGTCTGAAAGAGCTATACGGGACGGACAAGGTGGACGCTGTCTTTTACGGGGATAGGGTCTTCGTGGGTGTATACAGGGACTACCAACACGCATGCCAAGAGGTGGACTTAGAACCCTTTGCCCTCGCCAGGGTCCTTAGCCTCTTTACCGACGAGGGCTTTATAGTAAACGCTCAGACAGACAGGACCACCTTCGTCTACATAGAGGGGGGGCTCATAAGCTCCTATCGGGTGGTCTTAAGAAGCGCCGGCGAGGACCCGCAGGAGGTCCTGCGCCTCTCGGGCATGGAGCTTTCGGAAAGACCGGTGCTACTGGCGGGCACCCACCACAGGGCTCTTATGCCTCATGTCCACAACAGGATAGAGAACCCATACTGCGCACCGGAGCTCACCTGCGCCCTCGGATGCGCCCTCAAGCATGTGGTGAAAAAGCCTTACCCGTCCTTTAAGAAAAGGGAGGTCTCCCCGGAGGAGCTAAGACGCCTTTCTGCGGTGGGGCTTACGAGCATGGGCTTTTTGCTCTTTGCCCTTTTGAGCGTCAAGAGCCTTTACAACACGGATAGGCTCAGAGAGAGCGCGCGGGGAGAGTTCAAAAAGGTCTTTCCCAACCTACCCTCCGTTTCCGTCTACGAGCAGGTAAGGGGCAGGGTATCCACCGGAGAGAGGTTTGAGCTTACCAAGAGGCTCTCCGCCCTCTCCTCCTGGGAGGGTCTGACCCTATACTCCTTTGAGTGGGACGGTAGGGAGCTAAGGATAAGGGGGGAGGGTCCGCCGGAGAAGGTAAAGGGGCTAAAGCCCTCAAGCATGAAGACCACCGACCGCAACACCTTAGAGTTTGAGGTCATAATAAGATGAGCGTATCCGCTAACAGGCTCTTACTGCTGGCTTACCTGCTCGCCCTTGCCCTCTTCGTTGACTGGTATCTCAAAAAGAGGGACGAGTATTACAGGGAATACTTAGCCTACAAGGAGTTTAAACTACTTCTGACTAATTACCAGTCCCGAGCGAGGGCACAGCTCAGCGAGGACTGGATAAGGAACAGGATAGGCTCTCTCGGGCTGGAGCTCCAATCGGTAAAGCTCGTAAGCACGGGCTACGAGGTCCTAATCAAGGACGTGCCGGGTCATACCCTTGCCCAGCTGGTCTACTCTTTGGAAAGTGAGGGGGTAAGTCTGGTAAAGTTCAGGGCGGTGGACAACACGGGCTCCGCCCTCTTTAGGGTGGAGATGGTCATAAGATGATCATCCTTCTGGTGCTTGCCTTCTTCCTGGGAGGTTCTTACTACCTTACCCATCTTTCCCAGAGCGTTAGGTCATCAAGCCTTGCGGTCTCCAACTACTACGCCAGGGAGCAAACCTACTACGCCTTTAAGTCCCTCATGCCCATAGTCCTGACAAACCTCAAAAGCATAGGCAGGGATTACAACAGCCTGAGCGACCCATGGGCTAAGGAGCTGGTCTTCTCCACCGACATAGGCGAGGTGAGGGTAAACATCTACGATGAGGAGAGGTTCTTCAACATCAACACAGCAGCAAGCCCCAAGGGTCTTTCCATCTTTGAAAGGCTTTTGCGCCTCTCGGGCGTTGAGACCTCTTACGCACGCCATGTCTTGGTGTGGATGGGAAGGGAGCGAGGTAGCCTGGATACCGACTATCCGCTCAAGCTCGCTCCCTTGGACTCCAAGGAGGAGCTCCTCTACATGGGCTTTAGGAAGGATGACCTTTTGGGTAAGACCGCGGGAGGGAAGTTCTACCCGGGTCTTTGGAGCCTTACCACCGTGCATTCCAACGGCAAGATAAACATCAACACCGCAAGCGTGTATGTGCTGATGGCTTTGGATGAGCGCATAGACGAGACGCTGGCGGGTAAGATAGTCCAGAGGAGGGAGAGGGAGCCCTTCAGGAGGGTAGAGGACTTGGTTTTGGTGGAGGGCTTTACCTTTGACATGCTCTACCGCATAAGGGATGCGGTGGATGTGAAAAGCTCCAACTTCCACGTGGTTATGGACTTTCGGGTGGGCGATATTACCCTGACTTACGAGTTCATCTACAACAGGGACACTGATGAGGTGGTCTACATCAAGCTACCGTGAGGAGCTATTTCTTTACCTTCTCCTGCTTTTGAGCCTTCTCCTTGCGAGGTCTTTGGGCTTTTTTAACCTATCTCCCTTCGTCTTGGTCCTTCCCGCCCTTCTGGGGAGGGTCCGTGTGGAGCTGAAAAACCCTTACAACCTTTCCGCATTGGCTCTGATCCCCTTCGTGATGAGACCTCCTTTGCTTTACTCCTTTGCCCAGGCTCTCTTGGAGGAGCTCTTCTTCAGGGCTTACATGATGAGGCGTCTTTCCAACCTTCGGGTCTCCGTCATGTTCGCGCTGGCTCACCTTATCTTACGCACCGACCTCCTTTCCCTCCTTACCCTCTTGCCCTCCTTACTGCTCGGCTGGGTCTACATGCGGACCGGCTCGGTCATACTCGCCGGCGTGTTGCACTTCTTCTTCAACCTCTTATGGATACTGCTCGCTCCTTTCCTCCACCGTCCTGATGAGTTCCTCCAGGGTGGTTATGCCCCGCAGGACCTTCTCCTTACCGTCCTCCCACATGGTGGAAAAACCCTTCCGTAGGCAGAAGTCCCTTATCTCGTTGGCGTCTTGGGTTTTGGTAATGAGGCGCTTTACATCCTCGGATAGCTCCAGCACCTCAAAGATGCCGATTCTTCCCCTGTATCCCGTTCCCATACACTCCTCACACCCCAGACCCTTGTACAGCACCTTCACATCTTGACCGAGTAGCCTCCTTTCTTCCTCCGTCGGCTCGTAGGGGGTCTTACACTTGGGGCATATCCTCCTGACGAGGCGCTGGGCTATCACCCCCTCCAGGGCGCTGGCTATCAGAAAAGGCTCTATGCCAAGCTCGGACAGGCGGGTTATGCTTGATGGGGCGTCGTTGGTATGCAGGGTGGAAAGCACCAGGTGTCCGGTGAGGGCGGAGTGGACCGCTATCTCCGCGGTCTCCGCGTCCCTTATCTCACCCACCATGATGATATCCGGGTCTTGGCGCAGGATGGCTCTGAGACCCACCGCAAAGGTCAGACCCACCTTGGGGTTTACCTGTATCTGGCTTATGCCCTTGACCTGATACTCCGGAGGATCCTCTATGGTGATGATGTTCTTGTGGGGAGACATGACATGCAGGAGTATGGCGTAGAGGGTGGTGGACTTGCCCGAGCCGGTGGGACCGGTTGCCAAGACCATGCCGTAAGGCTTTTTGCCCATGCGCCTTACCTTCTCCATGTCCTTGGGAGAAAGCCCCAGGTCCTCCAGGGTGAGGAGCTTGCCCGACTTGTCCAGAAGGCGCAGGACCACCCTCTCACCGAAGAGGGTAGGCACCACCGACACCCTGATGTCCAGCTCTTTGCCCCCCACCTTCACCCTTATCCTACCGTCCTGAGGAACCCTCTTCTCCGCCACGTTGAGGTTGGCAAGCACCTTTATGCGTGAGACCGCTTGTTCGTAGAGGCTCCGGGGCACTTGGGTAAAGTCATGCAGGACACCGTCCAGCCTGAACCTAATAAAGCCCACGTCCTCGTAAGGCTCAAGGTGTATGTCGGAGACGGAGAGAAAGGATGCCCTTATGATGGCGCTGTTTACTAAGCTGACCGCCGGACCGCTTTCTTCCTCCAGCAGTATGTCTACCCTCTCTTCCCCACCTTCCTGAAACTCCTCCAGCACTATCTCCTCTTGCGACAGCAATCTTTGGAGCTCAGCGGAGAAGACCTCGTCCTCCACCAACTCCGGGATTACCTCTTTGCTTAGGTTAAAGCGTATCTCCTCCAGCAGGAAGGGGTCCACCGAGCGGGGCACCATGACCTTCACGTAAGCGTCCGTCTCCTCAAGGGGTATGACCCTATAGTCTTTCAGTAGGTTCATATAAGTTATAATAATCCCTGATGAACCAACTGCTCCTAAAAAGCCTCAGAAAAGAACCCATAAACCGTTTCCCTGTCTGGCTCATGCGTCAGGCGGGCAGGTATATGAAGGAATACAGAGAGCTAAGGAGTAAAGAGAAGGACTTTCTGAGCTTTTGTAAGAACGTGGAGCTTGCGGTCAAGGTCTCCCTCCTACCCTTGGAGCTTCTGGGTGTGGATGCGGTGATAATCTTTTCGGACATACTCGTGCCCTTAGAACCCATGGGTGTAGCGGTAGAGTTTGCGGAGGGAGAGGGTCCCAGGCTCTACTGGGATGGAAGCCTAAAATCTTTGAGGAGGATATCCTACAAAGATACGGACTTTGTTAACGAGATAATAAGGGGTGTAAAGAGGACTCAGGATGAGGTGCCGGTCATAGGCTTTTGTGGTGCTCCCCTTACGCTCCTTTCCTACATGGTGGAAGGCTCATCAAGTAAAGACCTCAAAAGGACCAAGCTTTTTATGTGGGAAAGCCACGATTACGCTCTGCTGATGAGACTCCTATCGGAAAATCTGGTGGAGTATCTTAAGGGTCAGGTAAAGGCGGGGGCGGATGTGCTTCAGGTCTTTGACAGCTGGGCTATGCACATGTCTTATGCGGACTATTCCCTCTACGCACGGAAGGTTTTAAAACCATTCTTTGATAGACTTAAGCAAGAGGTAGACGTGCCGGTAATATACTTCTTCAGGGGTTCGGAGGGCTTTCTCAAAAGCCTTGAAGACTTGAAGGTGGACGCCTTTTCCGTTGACTGGACGGTAGACATGGTCGGTTGGATGGAAAGGAGCGATAAAGTCTTTCAGGGAAACCTGGACCCCGCCCTGCTTTACTCTTCCGAGGAGAACATAAGAAAAAGAACACTGGAGCTTTTAAAGAGCATCCCCAGAAGGACGGGCTACATCTTCAACCTGGGACACGGTCTCTCACCGGACATGGACTTTAACAAGGTAAAGCTTTTGGTGGATACGGTAAAGAACTACACATGGTAGAGGAGGGCAAGGCTAAGCTCAACTTAGAGCTACCCGAGGTCATATCCACTCAGATGGGGGTCTTCTACAACCCCCACATGAGGGTAAACAGGGACATAAGCCTTCTTGTTATGCTAAACTTGGGAGAGGGCATTACCGTCTGCGACATCCTCGGGGCGAGCGGGGCAAGGCTCATAAGGGCTCTTTTGGAGCTACCCAACGTGGACAAGGTTGTATACAACGACGTAGACGGGAAGGCTGTGGAGAAGTTTTTGGAAAACCTAAGGCTAAACGGGATTGACCCCTCAAAGGTAGAAGTATACAACGAGGATGCGGTTATTCTGGCAAGGAGGCTAAAAAATATAAACTACCTTGACCTTGACCCCTTCGGCTCACCCGTGCCCTTTTTGGAGAGCTCCATCTTCCCAGTCTCAAGGCATGGAGTTTTGAGCATAACAGCCACGGACACGTCGGTGCTTTCGGGCACTTACCCCTCCACATGCATGAGAAGGTATGGCTCCAAACCCCTGCTTGAGTGCGAGTTCTACCACGAAGTGGGCATAAGGATTCTCATAAAGAAGGTGGTGGAGGAGGGAGCCAAGCACGATTACGCCTTCAGACCCATCTTCTCTTACTCTTACAGGCATCATATGAAGGTATTCTTTAAAAAGGATATAGGAGCCAAACGGGCGGATGACCTGATAAGAAATATAGGCTACCTTCTTTACTGCGATAGGTGTCTCTACAGGGAAGGAGTGAGCCTTGAAGAGATTAGACACACATGTCCATACTGCTCCAACAGGCTCTTGATAGCCGGACCCTTGTGGCTTGGAGAGCTTTGGTCTTCGGAGCTCGTCCAAGAGATGTGGAAAAACAGGGGAGCGGTGGATATATCCCGTGAGACCAACGGGCTTTTAAGGACCATACTCGGAGAGTCAGGCCTTAGGACGCTGGGTTTTTACACCATCTCCTCCGTAGGCAGAGCCTTCCGCATAGGCAACGTGCCACCCGTGGAGGTCTTTCTCAAGCTCTTTGAGGGCGTAAGGACACATTTCAAGGGTGAGGGCTTTAGGACAGAACTGAGCCATGCGGACTTTCTGGAAAGGGCAAGGGAGTTAAAGAGATGAGCTACTATGCAAAGCTCAAGGACTTTATCCTTGGGCTGAAGGGGGATGTGCTCTTCCTGTCTCCAAGGGAGAGGTGGTTTTTAAAAATCCTTGAGGAGCGGGGCTATCCCCTGGAGGTGGTTAAAAAAGGTATAGAGGACTTTTACAGGGCGTTAAGACCCGAGAGGCGCTCCACCACCCCTTTGTTCTTATCCTTTTCCTTCGTAGAAAAGAGGCATAGAGAATACCTTAGGAGACAGGGCAGAGAGCTAAAACTGGACTGGCAAGAGCGCTTCAGGGAGATAATGGATAAGGTAAAGGACTACATAAAAGAGCCGGTGCCGGAGCCGGACAGCCCCGAGTCCGCCGAGCGCATTCTTAAAGAATTGGAGAAGAAGATAGTCAAGGAGCTATGGGAGGGACTGCCAAAGGAGGAGAAGAGAAGAATCCTCAAAAGGTATGCCCAGTTTAAGGAAAACGAGGAGTTTTTAAAGCTTTTGATAAAGTCCGAGCTTTTGCAGATGTTTAACCTACCGCGCATGTCCGTGTTCGTGCATTAACTTTGGTTTATACTATAAGAAACCCTAAAAGGAGTGTGCTATGGAAGAACAACAGATGTATGCGGTGCCCTTCAGTCTGGTGGGCTTCTTCTTCACCAACAAGCCCATTGAGCAGAGCATAAGGAACGACCTAAGCCCGGAGGAGATGGAAAAGCTCCAGCAGATAATAGCGCGCTTTCTCTTCACCGAGGACGTCAGCATAGCCCTCTATCCCTCCGTGGTGCCCGTTGACCAGACGGAGGAAGCCATAGAAGAGCTGGAGGAGATGATATTCGGTGAAGGAGAGGAGGAAGAATGACCAAGCTGGTCCTTTGCGGAGCCTTGGGGAGGATGGGAAGGACCATCCTCAGGCTCGCCCTTGAAGACTCTGGGGTCAGCGTGGTGGCGGGCGTAGAACACCCGGACTGTATAAGGACTCATGACCTGGGACAGGCGAGCGGTATAAAAGAGTATGGGGGAGCTTTGCTAACCTCACGTCTGGAGGAGGTCTTGCCCCTTGCGGACGTGGTGATAGACTTTACGGGAAGCACCATGGGCGCGCTTTCCCATGCCAAGCTTTGCGCCCTTGCCAAAAAGCCCATAGTCATAGGGACGACGGGATTTAGTGAGGAGGAGCTAAGACAGATTGAGGAGTGTGCGCGGGAGACCGCTCTGCTTCTTTCCCCCAACATGAGCCTGGGTGTGAACCTCATGTTTAAGCTCGCCCGTATGGCTGTGTCCGCCCTCAAGGACAAGGGCTTTGACGTGGAAATCCTTGAAATCCATCACAGGTTCAAAAAGGACGCTCCAAGCGGGACCGCCTTGGCTCTGGCTCAGCATGTGGAAGAAGCATGGGGTAAGATGTTAAAGAGGGTCTACGGAAGGGAAGGGATAAGTCCCAAAGAGGACGACCAGATGGACATAATGGCTCTAAGGGGTGGAGATGTGGTGGGCGAGCATACCCTCTACCTTCTGGGCTTCGGTGAGAGGATAGAGATAACCCACAGGGCTACCTCGCGGGACATCTTCGCCAAGGGAGCCATAGAGGCGGGCAAGTGGATAAAGGGTAAGCCGGCGGGCATGTATTCCATGTTTGACGTGCTTGGCATATGAGCTTCTACGAGGTCATAGGAGACATCACGGCGGACACGGGCATAAGGGTCAGGGGCACGACGCCGGAGGACATCTTTTGCAAGTCCATCCTGGCTACCTTCAACGAGATGACGGATATAGAAGGGGTGGAAGCCACCCAAGAGCATACGCTGGAAGTGGAGGGTGAGCTTCCTTACCTACTGGCGGACACCATAAACAGGGCTCTGGTCCTCTTTGAGTCCAAGGGTTTTGTAGCCAAGGAGTGTAAGGTTCTGGAGCTTACTCAAAGGGGTGTTAAGGTATACTTAAGGGGGGCTACCTTTGACCCAGAGAGGAACGAAAGCAAGCTGGTGATAAAGGCGGCGACTTACCACAGGCTTAGGCTGGAGAGGACAGGAGATGGATACGTGGCGGAGGTCATCTTTGACATCTAAGCTAAGGGACTATGCGGAGCTTGTAAAGTTGGAGCATACCGTCTTTGCCCTGCCCTTCGCCCTTGCCAGCTTGGTCCTACTCTACCGAGATACGCCCAGTCTTTGGAAGATATTTTGGATAATCCTTGCGGTGATAAGCGCAAGGACTGCGGGGATGGCTCTAAACAGGCACATAGACCTTCCCATAGATGCCCAAAACCCGCGCACCAGAGGCTGGGTCCACGCCAGCGGGAGGGTAAGTCCAGATGAGATAAGGCGCCTCATCCTTCTTTCCGGTGGTGTCTTTGTCCTTTCAACGCTCTTTATAAACCTTTACGCCTTCCTGCTCTCTCCCGTGGTCCTCTTTTTGTTGTGGTTCTACCCTTACTCCAAGCGCTTTACCCACTATCCCCATCTTGTCCTGGGAGCGGTTTACTTTCTGGTGCCCGTGGGCGTGGATGTAGCCCTGAACGCAAGGGTTTCAACGGATGCCCTCCTTCTTGGGAGCGCCATGGCTTTCTGGGTGGCTGGCTTTGATGTGCTATACGCCCTTCAGGATTATGACTTTGACAGGGAGCATGGCGTAAAATCCATACCGGTTAAATACGGTATAGAAAAGGCTTTGAAGATAGCGCGCCTTTTCCATCTCATAACCTTCTTCTGCTTGCTACTTCTGGGTCTTAGACAGATGGGCTTTGTCTACTTTGTGGGTCTTGCAGCCATAGCGGGCTTTCTCGTCTACGAGCACAGCCTCATAAAACCTCATGACCTTTCAAAGATAAACAAAGCCTTCTTCACAACCAACGGATACATAAGCATACTTTTCTTTGTAGTAGTTCTTTTGGACAGGATGCTATGAAGCCCTTAGTGCGCCTTTCGGACACCCACAGGGTAAAGAAGCTCCTGCGCCTTGCGGGTCTTAACACGGTTTGTGAAGAATCACGATGCCCCAACATAGGAGAATGCTTCTCTTCCAAGACCGCCACCTTTATGATAATGGGGGATGTGTGCACCCGCGGGTGCACCTTCTGTAATGTAAGCAGGGGGAGGGGAAGACCACCCGACCCTCAAGAACCCATCAGGCTATTAAAGGCTGTAAAGGCTTTGGGTCTTGAGTATGTGGTCCTTACCTCGCCTACGCGCGATGACCTTCCCGACGGTGGAGCGGAGCATTTTGCCCTTTGCATAAAAACCCTCAAGGAAGAGGGTCTTAGGGTGGAAGCCCTCGTGCCGGACTTCAGGGGAAGCCCTGAGGCTCTGAGGGCGGTCTTGGATAGCTCTCCCCATGTGCTGAGCCATAACGTAGAAACGGTGCCAAGGCTTTATAGCAGGGTCAGGATAGGAGCCAAGTATGAAAGGAGCTTGGAGCTCCTGAGAAACTCTAAAAAGCTTGCTCCCCACATAAAGACCAAGTCCGCCCTCATACTGGGCTTGGGTGAGACATGGGAGGAGGTCATCAAAGTGATGGAGGACCTAAGGCGTGTGGACTGTGATTTCTTGAGCGTGGGTCAGTATTACCAGCCCAGCCTCAACCACCACCCCGTCGTTAAATACTACACCTTGGAGGAGTTTGAAAGGCTCAGGGAGATAGCCTACTCCATGGGCTTTAAGTTCGTGGCAAGCGGTCCCAACGTTAGGAGCTCTTACAGAGCCTTTGAATGCTTAGCCTGACTTGGCTATGAAGAAGGCGTGGACTTCCTCCGCCCCTACCGAGAGCAAAAGCTTGGCAAGGCGTGAGGCGGTGGAGCCGGTGGTCAGCACATCGTCCACTATTAGTATCCTCTTACCTTCTATGAGGTCTAAGGTCCGGCTTTTGAGCTCATACTCCATGATCGCCCTCTGTCTTTGCTTGGCATCAAGAGAAGCCATGGGTTTGGAAAAACCCCTTCTGGTAAAGAGCTCCATGGGAGTGATGCCGGCGGACTCAAGGATGAGCCTTACCTGATTGAAGCCCCTCGTCCACATGCGCCTGTAGTTAAGGGGCGGATAGCTGACATAGTGAGCGTCTACCTCCTGTATGTAGGACCAGAGGTGTGGTGCTATCATGCTTCCGAGCCTTCTCGCCAGAGGGATGTTTAGCTCAAACTTGATGGAGGTGATGACCTCCTTCAGCACGCCATCGTAGAGCCCAAAGACCCTGTAAGAAAACAGGTAATCTATACGTTTGTATTCTATCGGATGATGGGGCTTTATGCTTTCCAGACAGGCTTGGCAGATGTAAGCTTGCCCCTTAAAACCTCCTTCCTTACCGCAGACCTTACACTCGGAACGGATGATGCCCAAGCCTTTCAGTAGCTCCAAGACCTTCATAGGTATCCCTCGGACCTCAGGGAAAGGTAGCCCTTTTCGTTTATGATGAGGTGGTCCAAAAGGTCAAAGCCCAGTAGACGGCAGGCGTCTTTGAGCCTTCTTGTAAACTCTATGTCCTCCTTTGAGGGCTTTAGCTCTCCCTTGGGATGGTTGTGGACCACTATGATGGAACTGCACGCAAGCTTTACGGCGGTGTGGAGTATGTCCTTGGGCTCCGCATAAAGACTGTTCATACGCCCTATGGCTATGACCTCATGTCCCAAGAGCCTGTTGGAGGGGCTCAGATAAAGGGCTATGAGATGCTCCCTCCTGTCATCCACCTTGTCCTTCACCACGCGGTAAACCTCGGAAGGCGAGGATATCTTCACATCGTGGTAAGGGTCGCTGAGCCTTTTAGAGAGCTCTATGGTGGCTTTTATCTGGCATGCCTTGGCTGTGCCTACGCCCTTTAGCTCCTTTGCTATCTCTTGCACCGTCATGCGCGAGAGCCTCTCCCAACCCATCTTGATTATCTCCCTGGAGAGGCTAAGCACATCAAGACCCTGCGTGCCCGAGCCGAGTATGATAGCAAGGAGCTCCTCCTCCGTAAGCACCTCAGGACCGTGTTTTATGAGCTTCTCCCTGGGTCTTAAGCCCTTGGGTATCTCCCTAAAGCCCTTCTCCGTGTACATGCTTTTCCACCATCAGCTTTACTACCTTCCTGTGGTCCCCTTGGAGTATCTTAAACCTGAGGTTTGAGTATTCCAAAGTCTCGCCCTTTGCGGGGACCCTACCCAGAAGATAGAGTATAAAGCCTCCCAGCGTGCTGTAGGGACCATCCGGAAGTTTTACGCCCGTGTAGGTCTCCACCTCGTCCTTGCTCACTTGGGCGGACATGACCCATCGGTCCTTTTCTATCTCTTTGACCTCCTCTGAAGACTCTACCTGCTCATCACCTATGTAGCCCACCACCTCCCTTATAAGGTCATCTAAGGTTATTATACCCAGGACTATGCCCTTCTCATCCACCACTATACCCATCTTCTCACCGGAGGACGAAAAGGTCTTGAGGGCGCTCCTGAGGGTGGCAAACTCGGGAAAGACCAGCACCTGCCTTGCGTAGTTTTTCACCTTCTCCAAGTCCGGCTTGTCCATGATGTCAAACATGTCCACATAGCCCACTATCTCGTCCACGCGTGCTCTGTAAACGGGGAGCTTGGTGTATTTGCTCTCCTTCATCCTCTTGAGGGCATTGTAAACCGTGGTATCCTCGCTTACCATGACCACCTGATAGAGTGGTCTGAATACCTCCGAGAGGCGCTTTTCCTTCAGGGAGAGGGCGTTGTAGACCATCTCATAGTTGGCATTTCCCAGCTCCTTGACAATCTGAAGGGCGTCCTTGAGGGTTAGACTCTCAAGAAACCTGTTCCTGAGCCTGTCGGTCATAAGCCTGCTGATGAGCCTTACGATTTTGAGAAGGGGATGGACCAAGGTTTTGATTTTCTCTAAAATCCATAGGCTTGGGATGAGGAGCTTTTCCGCATGCCTCTGAAAGAGGCTCTTGGGTATAACCTCGCCCAACACCAAGGTGAAGGCTACGAGGCTAAGCGAGAAGAGGACCTCCAGACCCTCCAGGAAGGGAAGGTAAGGCACAAGGCTCATCACCGCCAGGGTGTAAAAAGTGGAGGCAAGGACGATGCTTATGGTATATCCCAGCATGGTCAGGGTTATGTAATCCTCCGGATGCTGGTAAAAGTCCAAGAGGAACTTGTAGCTGAGCCTTTTGTAGTAGCTAAGCACCCTGTTTCTGTCCACGCTTACCAGGGCTATCTCCGAGCCTGCAAAGAAGCCCTCAAGGATTATAAAAAAGACAACCCCCACCAGAAAGCCCACTATCTCCATCCTACCACCACCCTGTCCTGACCGCTATAATCCTTATAGACCTCCACCTTGTAGCCCTTAGAAGAAAATATATCACGGACCACCCGCCCTTGGTCATGCCCCATCTCAAAGGCGAAAAACCCATCCTCTTTTAGGTGCTCATGCATCTCCTCCGAGACCGCCTCGTAAAACTCGTATCCCTTGGGACCCCCTATGAGGGAAAGATACCCTTCCAACCTTACACCCTCGTCCAGCCTCTCCCAATAAAATTCGGGTATGTAGGGAGGGTTGGAGACTACAAAGTCAAACCTCATACCCTTGACCGGCTCAAACATGCTACCCTCATGGAGTATGAGCCTGTCATCTACACCGTGAAGCCTTGCGTTTTCTCGGGATAGCTCTAAGGCTTTGGGCTGTATGTCGCAGGCGTGCATCAAGAGGTTGGGTCTTTCCAGAAGTAGGGTTATGCTTATGCATCCGCTACCGACGCCTATCTCGTAGCCTACCTTGGGCTTTTTATCCAACCTTTGGAGCACCTTCTCTACCAGAAGCTCCGTCTCGGGTCTGGGTATGAGCACGCCCGGGGCTACCTTGAAGGTCCTTCCGAAGAAGTCCCACTCGCCTATGGCATACTGAAGAGGGTAGCCCCTCTCCACCTCCGAGGAGAGCCTAAGAAACTCTTCCACCGTGTCCGACGGGACCTCTACGTCCTCCATAAGGAGGAGCTCACCTGGTTTGACCTTGAGAAGGTGAGCCAGAAGGATTTGGGCGCTCCGAGGGCTTAGCTTGCTCTGTCTTAGGAGCTGTCCTACCTTCATCCTTTATAAGACTTCCCCTCTGGGAAGGGTGCAGAAGAGCCATAAGCAGAGCCAAAAGGATGAGGGACATGCCGAGCCAGAAGGTTATCTTGGTCAGGATTGTATCCACACCCTCGGGTCCGAAGACGCCCTGTCCCATCCCCCCGAAGGCTGAACCCACATCGCCCTTGCTCCTCTGGAGAAGGACGGAAACAATCAAAAGCAGTGCCACTATGATGAAGACCACGAGGAGGAAGTAATACATAAGGCTTATTATAAACTAAGTCCGTCTGGCGTGTAAAAACAGCAGGGAAGGTATGCCAAGCATGAAGGAAGAAAGGAGTAAAAAGTTATGCACCAAGAAGGCATCCGGCAGGCTCTCCTTTACCGTCGTTCCCCACGCCCTGAGGGCGAGGGCAAAGCTCAGTTCGTAAGTGCCGTATCCCATAAAGCTGTGCAGGGGTAGGATACTGCTTAGCTCCCCACCCAAAAAGCCCAGGAAAAGGCGGAAAAGGTCTCCGCCCACCAGCACATACACACCCATGAATTTGGAAAGGACGGAAAGGCTTGAAAGAAGTGAAAGCTTCAAGGATAGGGAAAAGCTGACTTGGCGTTCTATAAAGCTTCTTAGGTCCTTTAGCCTCTTGTAGGGCGGTATGAGTATATAAAGGTGTTTGAAAGAGAGCATGCAGGCTAACAGAAGCGATGCCATTGCTATGGCGTAAGGGGATGAGTGGACCCAGAAGAGGAGCAAGAGAAACAAGAAAAACATAGCCATCAGGTCAAAGAGCCTGCCCACCAAGAAGGACCAAAGGGACAAGCCAAAGCTTACGTTTAGCTTGTTTGCGTAGTAAAACCAGCTGAGCTCTCCCGTCCTTGAGGGAAGGATGTTGTTAAAGAGTATGTTGGCGCTGTTTATAAAAAAGGCATCCATGATGTTTATACCCTTTATCAACGCCTTCCAGCGCACGGCGCGGAAGACTTGACTCAGAGTGTAAAGGGTAAAGGAAAAAAGGATTTGGCTTGGAGAGAGGGAAGAAAGTCTATCCAAGAGGGCGCTCAATGGCACATACTTGAAAAAAAGGGCGAGGAAGAAAAGGGATATGAGGAGGGGAAGTAGTGTCCTTTTCAAGAGGGTGGCACGTCGTGTATGACTATGCGCTTTCCTGCCATGCGGGAAAGGATTTCTGCGCCCACCTCCACACCTGTGCCCGCACAGGTGGTAAAGTGGGAGCTAAAGCCTGCCAGAGTTCCTACCACAAAGAGGTTGGGCATGACCTCAAAGTTCTCGTGCTTTACCATTACCCTCCCCGGCTTGGGAGACTTGGGGTTTTCCACCACGCTCAGGTTAAGCCCCTGTATGTCAAAGGCATGAAAGCCGGTAGCCAAGACCACATAGTCCGCGTTAAAGCTGGTGCCGTCCTCACAGTGGAGCGTGTAAACGCCATCGGAGGGCTCTATTCTGACCACCTTCTTGTTGAAAAAGTCCACACCTCCCCACTCTTCTACCTGCTTGCGTATGACCTGAAGGAGCTCCTTCCCCCTTATAGGCATGACGCCCGGCACATTCTTGAGGTAAGCCTTGTTGAGGTCCGACTCGCCCGTGTCAAAGACCGCACAGCTTATGCCCTCTGCCCATTCCCAGCCCCTGCCTCTGGTAGAGGCTATGGTCAAGGCACACGAAAGACCACCGGCACCACCACCTACTATAACTACCCTGTAGCGCATGGAAAGATATTTTAAAGCAAACTCTTCTATATTTGACATTCTCAGCCACCGAAGATTTTATAGAGTTCTTGATAGAAAAGAAGAAGAAAAAGCCTGTAGGTAAACTCAGTCTTGACTGGAGGGGTGCTCTAAAGGATTTAAGAAATAGGTACTCTTTGGTAGAACTTCAACACAAAGCCTTAGAGTGGTGGGGAGATTAGTGTATCTGCTGGACACAAACATAGTGCTGGAACTCCTTTTAAATCAAGATAAGGCGGATGAAGTAGAGCGTTTTTTAAGGAACACTCCTCCGGATAAACTTGCAATGTCTGACTTTTCCTGAACGCTGGGGTAAAAATTCTAAAACTGACCGCCGATGACCTATCCGAATTATCCACCGTAGCCCAAAGGTTCAACCTTGATTTTGACGATGCATACCAATACTCAGTAGCCAAAAAGTATGGATTACTTTTGGTAAGCCTTGACAAGGATTTTGACAAAACAAACATTGGCAGAAACATACCGGCAGAGCCAATAGAAGATAGAAGGAAGAGAATAAAAAGAATGTAAAGAGCTGGTGAGCCGGTGTTAGGCTTGTCAAAACTCCTTGACAAACTAATAATTGAGAATTATTATCAATTACCATGGAAAGGGTTTACATCTTTGACACCACTCTAAGGGATGGAGAGCAGGCGCCGGGCTTTTCGATGACGGCGGAAGAGAAGGTGCAGATGGGTCAGCAGTTGGCAAGGCTCGGCGTGGACATAGTAGAAGCGGGCTTTGCCGCAGCGTCCAAGGGCGACTTTGAGGCGGTCAGGCTCATAGCCCAGGAGGTGGAAGGACCCATCATATGCTCCCTTGCCAGAGCCTTGGAGAAGGACATAGAGCTCGCGGCGGAGGCTCTAAAACCGGCGCGCAGGAAGAGGATACATACCTTCATAGCTACCTCCGAGATACACATGAAGTATAAGCTCAGGATGAGCCCCGAGGAGGTCTTAGAGCGTGCGGTAAAGGCTGTGTCCTATGCCAGAAGGTTTACCGACGATGTGGAGTTTTCCTGCGAGGATGCCACCCGTAGTCAGAGGGAGTTCCTCTACAAGGTTATAGAAGAGGTCATAAAGGTGGGTGCTACGGTGATAAACATACCCGACACGGTGGGCTATGCGGTGCCAGAAGAGTTCGCCCAGCTCATAAAGGACATAAGGGACAAGGTGCCCAACATAGACAAGGCTATAATAAGCGTCCACTGTCATGACGACCTGGGCTTGGCGGTTGCCAACTCACTCATGGCTGTCAAATACGGTGCCCGTCAGGTGGAGTGCACCGTCAACGGCATAGGCGAGAGGGCGGGCAACGCAGCCATGGAAGAGATAGTCATGGCTCTGAGGGTAAGAAGGGACTTCTTCGGCGGTCTTTACACCAACATAAACACCAAGGAGATATACAAGACAAGCAGGCTTCTGTGTAGGATAACGGGCTCCTTTGTGCCTCCTAACAAAGCCATAGTGGGGGACAACGCCTTTGCCCACGAGTCGGGCATTCACCAGCACGGTGTCTTGGCAAACCCGCTTACCTACGAGATAATGAGCCCGGAGGATGTGGGCTTTCCCTCCACGCGCATAGTCCTGGGTAAGCACTCGGGAAGGCATGCCCTCAAAAGACGCCTGGCTGAACTGGGCATAGAGGTCTCGGAAGAGGAGATGGATAGGATATTTGAGAGGTTCAAAGCTCTGGCGGACAAGAAGAAGGAGGTCTACGACGAAGACCTGGAAGCCATCATCTACGAGGAGTTTGCCAAAAGCGGGGAGGAAGAGCCTTTGAGGGTGGTTCACTATCAAGTGCAGACGGGAGACAACATCCTACCAACAGCCACGGTAAAGGTGTCCTTCAAGGGTGAGGAAAGGACCGCATCTTCCACGGGCAACGGACCGGTGGATGCGGTGGTAAAGGCTATAATCAGAGCGGTAGGCATAGAGCCCAAGCTGTCCGACTTTGCCATAAAGGCGCTAACACCCAACACGGACGCTCAGGCGGAGTCCCGCATAGTCATAGAGCTGGACGGTGTGAAGGCTTCCGGCAGGGGCGTGGATGTGGACATAATAAGGGCGAGCGTCAACGCCTTTGTGGACGCCATAAACAGGGCTCTCATGAGAAAGAGCTACATCCTCTCCAGACAGAGGGTAAGAGAGGACGGCACGGTATGAAGATAGCCATAGACGGTCCCGCAGGAAGCGGGAAAAGCACGGTAGCCAAAAGAATATCACAGGTCCTCAACATCCCATACTTAGACACGGGGGCTCTTTATAGGGTCTTTGCCTACATCTCGCTGGTCAAGGGCGTAGACCCTGCATACGTGGAGGGTCTTCTCAAGCTCTTTGAAGAGGACATACGTGTCCAGCCGAGCATAGGGAAGACGCATATTTACTACAAGGGGAAGCCTTTGGAGGACAGGATAAGGACGGAGGAGGTAGGCAGACAGGCATCCATCATAGCCAGCCTTCCCGAGTTCAGGGAGAGGATGATAAGGTTTTTCAGGGAGTTGGTGGGTGATGCGCAGGTGGTGGCAGAGGGAAGGGACGTTGGCACGCACATATTCCCCGATGCACCACTGAAGTTCTTCCTAACCGCCACACCGGAGGAGAGGGCAAAAAGAAGGTGCGAAGAGTTAAGGAGCAAGGGTCAGAGCGCAGACTACGGAGAGATTTTAAGGGCTATATTGGAGAGGGATGAAAGGGACAGAAACAGACCCTTGTATCCCTTCAGACCGGCGGAGGATGCCATCGTCGTAGACACCACGGGTATGAACGTGGAAGAGGTGGTTGAGCTTTTGCTTCAGAGGATAAAGGCGGTGGTTAAAGATGGAGCTATGTCCTGAGTGTCTCATACCTTTGGAGGTGATAGAGTGTTGCGGGGGCGGTGTCTTTCGCTGTCCGCGGTGCGAGGAGTATTACTTTCCCGGCGAGCTCACAAACTCTCAAACTCACTCTGGGGAGGTCTCAGAAGAAGCTCACGGGCAACCTCCGACGGGCTCTCACTCAAAAGGAGCACCCTGTAGACCGCATGAGAGATAGGAGCATGTATACCAAGGGCTTTAGACAAACCCACAACAGCCTTGACCGTCTCCAGCCCCTCCACCGTCTGCCCCAAGGTCTTTAAGGCATCTTCTACACTCATACCCTTTCCTATCAGATAGCCAAAACTCCTGTTGCGCGAGAGCTCCGAGCTTGCGGTCAAGAAAAGGTCTCCCATGCCCGAAAGACCGTAGAAGGTCTCCCTCCTTGCCCCCAAGCGGAGCCCTATCCTGACCATCTCCGCAAGACCACGTGTTAGCAGACCAGCCCGGGCGTTGTTGCCTAAACCTAGACCGTCCGATATACCGCAGGCTATGGCTATCACGTTTTTCAAGGCTCCTCCCAGCTCCACACCCGTGAGGTCATCCGAGAGGTAAACGCGGAAGGTGGGAGAGCTAAGGAGCTCCCTTACCTCCCTCATGGTCTGCAGGTCCTCCCCCGCAAGCACCAAGGCGGTGGGCAGTCCTTTCATAACCTCCACCGCGAAGGAAGGACCGGAAAGACACAGCACGCGCACATCTTTGTGGAGCTCTTTGACAATCTGGGAGACCCTTTTAAAGCTACTTACCTCCAGCCCCTTGGATGCGGAGATGATAACCTTACCCTTTAGGTCCATCTGTGCAAGCACTTCCCTTATGACCTGAACGGGTAGGGCGATTATCACATAAGGGGAAAAGCCTTGAGCTTTCTCCAAATCTGTTGTGGCGCTCACGTTTTCTAAGGTGTCTCCTTCCACGTAGGGGTTTTTACCCTCTTGGAGAGTTTGGACTACATTAGGGTTTCTGTCGTAAACCAGCGCCCTGTGTCCCAAGCTACCTATATGTTTGGCAAGGGCTGTTCCCCAACGTCCACCGCCCAGTATGAGGAATTCCATGGTATAATCATACCAAAATGCTGAGGCTTATCCATTATGAAAACATCCTATACTGGCTAACGTCTTTGCTCATAAACCTCATACTCTTTACTTTCATGTCCCTGGTCTTTCTGATAAAGGGACATTGGGAGGTAAAAGCCAACACGCTCAACCTGTTCATACAAGAGCCTATCCTTACGGAGTTCAAGACGGGCGGGAATAGGGGGAAAGCCGCATCCAAGGGAGAAGTGCCAGCGCTCAAGGGTAGGCAAAGGAGCCTTACATCACCCATCAAGGCGGGAGAACACGGAGATTACGAGGTGCCAAAGGCAAAGGAAGAACCATCAAAGGATGTGTCCGTCCTTGCGGAGGTGGAGAAGGAGGTAAAAAGCAGGAGAAGGCAAGCCAATGAAAGCCTGCAAATAGGCTCCAAGGAGGTAGGCAGTCTGACGGTGGTGGTTGGCGGTGAGGGTGTGGGTCTTTCCTCAACGGGGGGGCGCGCCGTAGTTCACACTCCTCCCATACCAAAGATAGTTGCGGATGAGCCACCTTCTCCCATAAGGGTCAGGATATGGGTTGAGCCTTCGGGGGTAGTCTCTCGTGTAGAAATCCTACAAAGGAGCGGTGTGCCTTCCGTAGACAGGAAAATCTTGGACTTTGTCAAAGGCGTAAAGTTTGAACCCGTAGAGGGTCAGGTGCAGACGGGTATACTTACCTTTAAGTTTAAAGGAGGTTAGATATGTCGGCGGTGGGGAAGACCATAAGGCTTGAAAGGGTGATGAACAGGGATACGGGCAAGACCATAATAGTGCCCATGGACCACGGCGTTAGCTCTGGACCCATGGAGGGTATAGTGGACATAAGGTCCGCGGTCAGCGACGTAGCGGAGGGGGGTGCCAACGCGGTGGTCCTCCACAAGGGAATGGTCAAGGCGGGACACAGAGGAAAGGGCAGAGACATAGGTCTTATCATCCACATGTCCGCATCCACCGACTGGGCGCCCACCAAGAACGATAAGGTCTTGGTTTGCACGGTGGAGGAAGCCATAAAGCTCGGGGCGGACGCAGTCTCCATACACGTCAACGTAGGTGCGGACATGGAGAGGGAGATGCTAAGAGAGTTTGGCTTTGTATCCAGAGTCTGTGAGGAATGGGGCATGCCCCTTTTGGCTATGGTCTACGGCAGGGGCAAGGATATGAACCAGTATGAGCCTAAGGTGGTAGCCCACTGTGCGCGCCTTGGGGCGGAGCTGGGTGCGGACATAGTAAAGGTTCCTTATACGGGAGACCCCGAGACCTTCGCCATGGCTGTGGAGGGTTGTCCCATACCGGTGGTCATAGCAGGCGGTCCCAAGATGAAGACGGAAAGGGAAGTCCTACAGATGGTCTACGGAGCTATGAAGGCGGGTGCCAAGGGTCTTTCCATCGGTAGGAATATCTTTCAGGCAAAGGACAGGGTCAGGATGGTAAGAGCCCTTTACCACATCGTCCACGAGTGTGGTGATGTGGAATCTGCCATGAGAATACTTGAGGAGGGAACCTGATGGGTCTTTTGGAAGGAAAGAAGGCGCTCATAACAGGCATAGCCAACGAAAAGAGCATAGCCTACGGGATAGCGCAAGCTTTTAGGCGCGAAGGTGCCCAGCTACTGCTTACCTACGCCAACGAAAAACTAAAAAAGAGGGTGGAAGAGATAGCCCAGGAGCTCTCTGCGGAGCTGACCCATGAGCTGGATGTCAGCAAGGACGAACACATAGGCGCCCTCAGGGACTTCGTAAAGGAAAGATGGGGGTATCTGGATATAATCGTCCACTCGGTAGCTTACGCACCCAAGGAGGAGTTTAAAGGGGGTGTGATAGACACATCAAGACAGGGCTTTTCCGTTGCCATGGACGTGT